>ERZ1673722.1019-NODE-1019-length-31175-cov-17.781555_pt1 | contig 31175 bp, 35 predicted proteins | sample MGYA00580222_ERZ1673722 | MGnify/ENA primary metagenome ERZ1673722 (study PRJEB41218, sample SAMN15661750) | gut metagenome | host: Homo sapiens | place: Canada: London | collected 2015-08-20/2019-03-30 | study: EMG produced TPA metagenomics assembly of... | reverse complement strand
GCCATGCTTATAATACCCAATGAATCCACCGTCAACGGCAAGTAGCATGGTCTTTAATTCTTCATTCATTCGATCCACACCACCATATAATGCAGCTATTAATGTGATCGTTCCGAAATTATATTTTTCGTTGAATCTATTCTTATGGATAACATTCGGATTAACCCTATTATGGTTCTTTAGAAATGTTCTGTGATTATCAAAACATAATTGATTTTGGCCTACTGATAGGTCAACAAAGACAGGTGTTTTCCACCCGTAACAAGTCTTTTCCTGATTGAGCCATAGCCCACTTTCGAAGTCGTAATAGCCGCCGATCTCCAATCCGAAAAGAGTTTTTAAACGCACACAACTGAACAGTGAATCACAATCATTCGTCAGTACCAGATAATATTGATCTGGATTTAATTGTGTCCACCATGCCGGTAAAATATTTAATAAGTCCTGTTTAATAAGGCTTTCATTTTTATCAAAATTCTGCATTCTTGTAATCGTGTTTCGGTACTTTGCATGTACCCACGACTACAATTTTTTCCTATTCGAAACACTGTGACCTCCTCTACTTTGTCTCACTCTTAACCGTTCTACTGGAAGATGATCGAGTGTTTTTCTTTTTTGTCGCAATCTTTTCTTCAGCTTTTTTCTGTGCTACTCGATTGCGCTCATATTCATTTTCTTTTGCATTGTATTTCTTTTTATCTTCTTCAAAAGTCCCTCTGGCTTTCGCCTGGACTGCACTGTTAATCCCTTTAATGATCTCGTGATAGTTAAAATCCGTCAGATTTTTCTGTCCGTTTTCAATTTCTCCGATCAGGCGATATGACACATCGCAGTACATGGCAACATCTCGCTGACTAAGACCATGTAGTAATCTATATTCTTTCAAATCACGCGAATTAAGCATGGTGTTTTTTTCCTTTCTTACAATAAAAATTGCCTTAAAAGAATAAGGGTGCAATATCATGTGACCATAACATCACACCCCCCATAATAAAAAACTCATGGTCGAAAAATTCGACCGTGAAGTCATCTCTTTTTAATCTATGCGATTGTTTTTCGAAGAATAGCGCAACCCTTCGTGTTAAGAAGTTTTGCTGCATAAAGCTTATCCGCTGATAGAAGCGTCGCTTTCTTGAGAGACTCTCTCTGTTCCTCAACGCTTGTCTCTTTCTGGACAATGATACCCAATGCATTCTTCTTTACAATGTAGGTTTTGCACTCACTCTTTGCGGTATCGTAAGTGTTGTTATTACATACGATCACTGGAATAATGCCGTTCCAATAACCGATTACTCCATTATCGTCAACGGTACCATTACCCTCTTTTGCGAAGGTATAATCCACTTTGGTGAATTGTGGCATCGCCATAAAGGAGCTTCTTAGTCTGCTATTGATAATGATTCCAGCGAAAGAGTTTGTAGCAACATCATCACCAAAAACATCAAATCCCTTTTCTACCTCATCGTATGTAATTGCATCTGCCTTTGCAGTTGCAGTTTTGTATGCGGTCGCTGCGTCCATTTCCGCGACAAGATCAGCGTCAACACGATCCGCCATTGTCTCACCAATCTGTTCTGCCATAAGATCTACGACTCTTCCTTTAGTTTGAGCTGCATCCTTGTCATAGATTCGAACAGCCTTTCCGACCTGCCGAACGACCGCTTTATTATCTGTCATAGAGAGTTCAGATGGAGTTAAGTCTTTTCCTTTAACCATTGTCTCTGCATCAGTAATCCGATCTATTGTTGGGAAATGAACTTCATCTCCGCACTCTGTAATATCGGGTACTAAATCCGTGGCATCAAAAGCCACTTTACCAATTCGAATCGCATGATCCATCGCAGCGTTTGTAGCGTCTGCGAAAATTCCTGGTACTACTATAGCCATTTTTATCATTCCTTTCGTTTATAATTTTTCAAACAAAAAAGACCCATCCACACAGGACAGGTCTATACAATAATTCAACAATTACCGTTTAATTTATCTTCTCGAAGATAGTCTCTTGAATAGTTCTGGTGAACGTTCCGATAGCTCTACCTTCTGAGAATATGTCATTCTTTTAAATTCCTCTGGTGTAACTTTTTCGTCGGAAGAATGTTCTGTCGGTACATAACCATTCGATTTCATTCGTGATTTCACGATTCCATCAATAATATTTACCAGTGCATCGACATCTGCATCATCTTTAAGATAGTCAACCAACGCTTTATCCACGCCTTTATTGGACAGGTTTTCCTGAACATCTAGTCGTCTCTTTTGAGCTGCGATATTCCGTTCGGATTCCTCTAATGCAGCGATACGATTTTCAAGATCAATTTCAGCCTGAGATTTCTGTACAGGTGTAAGTTCCTGGATTTTGTCTTTCAACTCTTTGATCTCCTTCGAGTATTTTCCACGTAATTTATCTTCCGCACTCTGGATGGCTTTATTAAAATCAGCTTTCGACATCGTGACGGAATTTTCCGCATTGACCTCTGTTGTTCCTTTTGTTGTATCAAATTCGATTGATACCCCATCTGCCACTTGGTTTACGGTTGTAACTTCATTTGTGTTTTCCATTGTATTTCCTTTCCTGTTTCCGATCCATGCCCCATAAACGTTGCATCCGATCAGACCCACTATTTTTTTTCGCACAAATAATATCTATATTTTGAACGTCCCAACGGACGTACATCGTTTCAAATTTGATGGGGTTCTTTCCATAGCAATTAGAAAGGAGGTCAGGGAACCCCACAAAAGACCTGTTTTGCAATTAAAATACAGTATTGTAGATTAATTATAAAAGTGTATATTCTATACGCTTTTAATTAACATCCAATTTTGAATATCAGATGCGACGGTATCGAACCGTCCTAGTATGTCACTATTCGGAAAAAAGTCAACGCTTATGCGTTGGAAAGAAAGGAGAATATCCGAAATAATGAAAAAGATGAATCCAGTTAGCCCAAAGAAATTCGGTCTCGTTGGACAATCTATATCAACCGTCAGCTAGATTAATCCATCTGACGGCTAATACCTAATTAATATCCCTTCGATTGAAGGTAATTATTTAAGGATCTGCTATCCAGATAATCAAGTTCTGCTTTATCATTCTTGAATCTCGAAAGTAGTCCTTCGTTAATATGTGTTTGCTTTGATATAAATTTCTGATTGACTCCCTCGTTTTTGATGATATTAAGGAGTCTTTCTCGTAATTCTTGTTGAGACATAATCAATCACCTTTCGATTATATATGTGAATTTAAGCAAACAGTTGTTTTTTGCGATAATTTTACCACTTGATTTATTTTTTATTTCGTGATATAATTATTATTTTAATATACCATATACTTCATTATCTATGTTCGAAGTCACATCAAAATTTCCCATAAATTTTTTATATTTTTTGAACACTATTTACTATCCACTTGGGGGATTTTCTTTAATGGGTGGATGGGACGTAATATCCCATCACATACCATCCACCCACATTAAATAATCAGTGTTCATTATATGGAGCGATTTTCTTTCCGATTCTATATTTTTTACCGTACAGATCGAATACTTCCCTTGTATCAAGCCACTTTTTCAAATCTTTCATATTCTGAATGGAAGAAGAATCACTCTCTTTTACTTCCTCTAAATATGAAACATAACCGACGTTGTGTTTAAATACCTCCATGAACTCTTCAGGAAACGCTTCATAAACCCATTGCAGTAATTTCTGTCCTACACACTGTTTCTTCTTATCTCCAATGAGCTTCTTATTCCGTTTATCGACCATAACGACTTTTCCATCCACTCTCTTAATCTTTCCATGGTTGTCCTTTTCAGAATGAATGTCATACACATCACGAATCATCTTATGAACATCCCACGCCGTGACCTCTCTCTTAATCTTGCAATCATCGTCCACATATTTAATAGCGTTAATGGCATTCTGGATCGTATTCTGCTTTTGTTGAAACATCTCTTCGCCTGAAATATCTCCATCCCTATATTTTGCGTAAAGCTGGTTGAGACGATTATTCCATTCAATAGCAATATTTTCCACTGCCGTGATTCGATTGTAGTCTGCTTTGAAGCCTTTTGGAATTGGATTTAAGATCTCTGTAAACGTAATCAACTTTGTTCTTTCAGCTCGTTCCAGATGTCCTTTGATGACTTTCGCCAGCTTATCCATTGTGCATTCCAGGGGGATATAGATTTTTTCTTCCAGCTCTTTGCGCTCTTGCGCTGCAAGGATCTGCTTTTCCTGGTATAGTTTTTGGCTCTCTTCATCTGGAAAGTGCTTCTTTTTCTTCTTTGGCTTGGATTTTAGCCCTTTCGTAAAGAGAGGACGTACCATGTGTGGATCTTCTCTCATTAGGATTTCATTTATGTTATCCGTAAACTTCTGGATCTCTTCTTCTGTCGATGCAGCGTTTCTTGCATTCAAACAGTCCTGGTATTTCCGAATGGTTTCATTGGAGAAACACTTCTTATATCTTTTTTCCACGAGCATGATGGTACCATCGTTTTGCAGAATGGCTCCTTTGGATTTGAGATATGGTCTTTCTTTCAACTTTTTCAGCTCTGTGACCAATTCCACGCCTTTGTATCGTCGTTTCGCAGAATCAATAGCAATACAAGATGCAACACTAAGAATGCAAATGTCATCGTAGATTTGAGGAAGATACTTTCTCTTATTCTCTTCTGATCCAATGTTATAAAGGTGCCAATACAAGCACTGAAGATCTCTTGCCAGATTACAAATTCTTCCGATCATATCATTCGCCAGCTTGCCGTCGATCGTCGCCATTCTTTCATTAGTATAATTTTGTGGATCATTTTCTGGCGAAAGACCATTGATTGGCACGAGATACTTTCCAGATTCAACAGTCTCTTTGGTCGCTTGAAGAATAGTAGGATCGTTACCAATATAAGCCACATCACTATCCTGATCGCTGCCCTGCCATATATCCGACAAGAAAGCACCTTTTCCAAACAGATTGATAATCAGAATCCGATCCGTGAAATTAAACCACTTCCATTCGTCACGATAAGTGTTTTCCAGAATGGCGTTCTCACCAATAGCAATGTGTGGGCTTCGAAAACCATATAATTCTTCTCCATCAGCGTAACGACTGCAATAGCACTGGAAGTCAGATAAGATACTTGTTTCAATTTTCTGTCCGACAGATGCCCTCAACATCTCATAAGGATTGGCAACCAACGTGCAAAAATCAGAATTGTTGAGTTGAATTTTCCCGGCATAAAGCTGATCCAAAATGCTACTGATATAAGAATGGCGAAAGTCCGTGTACCACTTTGTCCGAGTAATGTCCTCATTAACCTGAAGCATTTCTTTCATCATCCGACTGCCAATTTTTTCTGAATCCGATGCCTTAGTATTTAAACTATGTTTCAGGAAAGCTGGGTACTTGCGCATTAAGTTAATTTCGTTGACTTGCGGTTCCACGATCTTCCAGAGCTGATCTTCGTTTAAGTTCAAGCTATCTAATACCTGATACCAGAGCTGTTGACGATCACCGAACTTCGATGTTTTCTCGTATTTACAAACGCCAAACTGATCCTGATTTTTCTTGAGCTTTTCTCTGTACCAGTCCCACGTTAAGCGTTCTTCCTCAGATCTTACTGCTTTGTTCAGGATTTTAATTTTTGCGTCAATTTCATAAATATTTTCTTGATCCTTAGTGGCCAGATCGAGTTTCTGTTGTGCAGCCTTTAGTTGATCCGACGTTACTCCATCCTTCTTCTGTACGATGGTCAGATTTCTTTTCGCTACAGAAGCTCTATTATTAATTTCTGAACGCTTATTTTCGAATTTTTCAATTTCCGATTCCAGCTCTTTTAGCTTATCTTTCTTTGAATCATTGACCATATAACGCGCTACAACATGAGAAAATTTCAGAATTTTTACGCTGTTCTTTGTAGTGACCAATTTAACATCAAATGGATTAAACTCGTTTCCAAAACGATCCTTAATAATTGGGTTCTCGATTCCAACAAACACTTCTTTATAATACGATTGCAGCCTGGTGTTGAAAATCGCGCTCTTAAAGAAGTGATTCCTTAAAAGTAAAAATCCCTTATCTCTATATGAATGTTCCTGACCATCCCTCCGATCGACGTATGTACCACTTTCGAAGATGGATTCATCCGCAAGACTCTGACCATCCCATAGGTCAATATGCTTCTCATAATCCTGTTTTGCGACTTGTAACCTTTTGGTGTCAGGATTCAACGTAACAACATTGCACGGCATAGTCTCTGTTCCATCTGCTTCGTCAATCAGAAGGATTGAGTACGGATCAATGTCGATCGTTCCGATGATGGAACTGGAAGTCAGGCTCTCATAGCTTCTCGTGGAAACGATGTCGATTTTGTCATCTTTCGCAAAAATCTCTCGAAACGGAATCTCCATCGTCTGCCATTTTTCCATCGCATCAAAGTATTTATCATCAATAAAAAGACAATTTCCTGTCCTTGCTTTGGATGACGTTCTCTGAAAATTAACATAATGAACGCCATTTATGGTAATTCCATCACGATACGCCAGCTTTCGAAGCTTCTCTGCACTGAGTAAGCACTTATTCTTTTTTTCTTCCGTCTCTTCAATAATACCCGTTCTATTATTGTACTTTTTCTTATTTTCGTCCGTCTTGATAATAACATCTGATTTAAACTTCAGATTGATAATAACATCCGTATAAACGGTTCCTGGTGCCTTAGAATCCATTCTAATCGCATCGTCTGTATCTTTGACCACCTCTCTCAAATGGCGCGTCATTAAGCTATCTGTGAGCGTACCAGAGTACATGTACCTCGTATCTTTTTTAGGTAATGTGATTTCGGGCTTGAAACTGAAGATCTGATTTGCCATCTTTTCCACTTCTTCCTCAATGGTTTTATTCTCTTCCTTACTCCCATCGCGGACAATTTCTTTCTTTTTCTGCTCATATTCTTTGATCGCTGCATCATCTTTTATCTTCCAATATAGGTATGATGCATCAATGTTTCGTATCAGAATATCTCCATAAATTTGATTTCCCATTATTGTAATTCTCCTTTTTTATTTAAAATATTTTTTAACATAGCTTTGCACATCGGCATTTCTTGAACATATTTCATCGAACGGAATAGCCGTCTCACCCTGGCGAACGTACTCCATCATTTTAGGCTTTTGTACTTTTACCTTATCTTCCAGTTCTACAAAAACGTCATTGACAATGCTATCCATGTACTTATCCACTTCTTTTCTGATTATTCTCCACAAGAAAGTGCTTTTCGCATATTTTACGTAAGCATCATCATCAACGTATTTTTTTAGTTCGTCTGCAAAAATTCCCCTGATCCGTTCAGGTGTAAGAGCGTCCAACTCCAATCCCTTTTCAAGCCCATTTATTCCGCCTGTTTCCTCCATCCAGGATTCCATACCCTTTTTCTTTGGTGTATACATATTGTTTTGCACTTCATCTTCCGTCAACTGATCTGGCGTTATACCAACTCTCTTGGCAATAATCCTGGCGTTCATTCCTAGCTGTTGAGCCATTATTTCAGCTTGCACCTTGAATGTATTGGCAATGGTATATCCTGTCGGATCATAGTCGCTCATAATCAAGAACACCAACTCACTTACACTATTCTCCGAATTGTCTCTAATTTTTCGCAGTAATGTCTCCATCGCTCCAAAGCCACAGATTCCTTTGGATGAAATGCAGCTACATCCCAACAGCGTGCTTATGTCCTTAACGAATTGGAATACCGTATCCTTCTCGCAAGCTACGATGATATTCCGATACGGGCTAAAAACGTATTGCTCTGGCACACTGTAATTTCTGCTTTCATCGCAAATCCGAATATCCTTATATGTAAGCTGTCCTTCCTTTACCAGTTCGGTAAGGTATTTCGACAGCGTTTTATCCCAGCCGGTTAGCCCTTCTTCTGTGTCATCATTCGCTGTCAGCTTTCCTATTTTATCCAACGTAGGCTTGACTACTGAATACCAAAAATTTCTTTGCGAACGTTCGTATGTACAGCTGTAATACTGCTTTTCGTTAAGGATAATGCTACGCATTAATTCCGATTTCTTCAGATCTCCTAACTTCTGTTTGATTTCTTCTATTGGAAGATCCTTCAGTGAAGCACGTAGCTCGACAATCTTATCCTTCAATTTATTTTCTCCTTCCTTCGTAATTTCAAAATCAAAAATGCACGTTACAAAAATCGAAAAACCCTTGTAAATAAAGGCTTTTTTGCCATTTTTTCAATAAAAAATCTGCTTAAAATTACCCCTGGAATTCGTACTTTATTTTTTCTTTTCAATGTCCAAAAAATCCAGTATTTATAAGGGTTTTTACGATTTTCCGCAAATCAAAACTTGCTTAAAATTACCCCTATTGTATACAAATGTATAATATATAGTGACCGTAGGGAACGATATGAGGAGGGGAGGCTCTGCCTACTAACAGACCATCACCTCTCCTATTCCTTCTTTCTCTAAGCAAGTAGCTTAAGACCCAATTCCTTTTCCAGATCAGGAACCAGTTTGTTTTCCTCTGTGTCTGTAGCAAATGGAATACCGTTATCTTGGGACTGTGCTATTGACCAATCAGAGTTAGGAACCCAGTATTTGTTCCATTCAAATCCTTTATTACTCTTACATTTCTGGATAATTAAACAGCGTTCCTTTTCCAGTTTCTTGATGTACTTCCGGATGTTATGTGCATCCATGTTCAGATCATCCGACAGTTCATCGTAGGTTACTTTTTTGCCATCAGAAAGATTTCGTACCAACGTGATGAAAACGATATAATCCGTTTGTGAAATTCTTCCGTCAATCAAAGCACCAGCGATGGAAAAGAAAAATTCGATGTACCCTTTCTGGAAATCCTTTAAACGCCTGGTAAGCACCAGTCTGCATTCGTCAAACTTCTTTGGTTGTTTTGGATCAGGAATAATCTCGATCCATTTCTTATTCTCTAATTCCAAAAGCAAAGTTTTCAAAAGACGATCAGCGATGCACTGTTTCTTCGTAACAGATGAATACAAAAATCTTTTTAAATTTTTCATTCGAAATCCTTGCCGACCAAACGAGTTTTTATAAACATCCAACAGTGTCAGAATTAAGTAAGTATTTCCTGTCATAGTTCTCAAATCCTTGTTCATTAATACTTTTTTATTAATTCGCGCTGCACCACCCTTATCAATGGAGATTTTCGCGCCATTATGATACGTGCCACAGTTCACCTTGTCGCACTGCTCTTCGATCCATTCCCTATGCTTATCTCCGATCAGAAAAGTTTCGTAGCAACCTAACAGCTTATAGTCTCCATCCAAAAAACGATTAATGTCCTCTTCGATGATCTTTTCTGATTTCGCTGGCCTGCATTTTTTGTTGTATTCTTTACAGATGGAATGGATTTTTGAACGGGTATAACCATTCATTTGCAGATATTTTACAATTCTTCCATGCCAAAAATTTCGCTGACCTTGATCTGCACCTTCGTGCATAACTTTCTGAACGCACAGATAGCATGGGTAGTCATCTAAATCCTGGTAATTCCATTCGACTTTTTCTAAGATTTTGTTATTCTCTTGTTCTTTGTAGAAATAATCAATTTGCTTCTGAATGTATGGAAGATCGAACTGTTTGAACTGACTTCCTATATTGTAAGTATTATTGACAACTTTGACGTAAGACCATTTTTCGCGATCGTCGTAATCGTAACTTCCATCCGGTTGTTTGTGATTGTAACTGCATGGAACTCTGGTGATCTGAGTGGTTAATGCAGCTTTGGCATCTGCACCCAAAATTGATACAAGTTCCTTATTTAAGGCGACCACTTCATCTATCTTACATGTGGGCTTTATGGAGACGTAGAAGTGGAATCCATGACCACTTGCAACGCACGCATGTAGGAATAGCTGTGGTAATTTTTCGTGGATCAACGACGAAAAATCCGATGCATCGTGCAATTCAGGATAATCTTTTCCATCAAAGTCCAGGAATAAAACCCTTCTCTGTCTCTGTGTTGTCTTTTTTCCATCCTTGTCCCCTCGATTCGTCGCGATCTGATTATAAACATCATGCGTGAATTTATATTTCGCCACGAACGCTGCATACTCTTCGAATGATTTCACAAACCCAACCTTTGTGGCTACTGGATTTCCATGCCTATCTTTCCGAATGGCAACCATGCGGATGTATTCTTCTTCTCGTAGCTTTGGTGGAAACATCATTTGATAATAATGATGTAGAATATTTAGTTGTTGTTCTTTTTTACTGATGATAATTCACTTCCTTCTTATTTAAATAGGAAGAGTACATCGAAATGCATATTTAATATTTAATTTTTAAATAATGGGATTTTTCGCCAGAACTGGCAAGTGATCTCTCTGAAATGTTTTAGAAATTACTGTTCAATAATTATATTTCTTTTGCTTATGAATTTTGTTGCAAATCTTCCGTACTCTTATGTTATCGAGTTTCAGATAGGCTCCATGATACACAGAGCCTATCCGTTTGTTATTATTATTCTTCTCTATTTTCTTCTCTTCTTACAGCCCATGAAAATTCGTTTCTATTGGAACTCTGGTATGGATCGTAGAAGTCGATTCTTAAATTTCTTCCAACCCTATTATCCGCAACAGCTACCCATACAGGGAAGTCTCCATATTCATCATATGCCACCATTGCCATTCGACAGGAAAAACCTTCTCCATTATTGGAAAAAAGATACTTACAAAGTAGCTCATTATAGCCTTTTGTCACCATCTCTTTTTTGAACTTATAATCCAACAAATCATCAAACATTGTTAAGTCCATGATTTCTCTTTTTTCTTTTTCTGAAAAACTCTTAAACTCCTCCAGATGTATAGGATTCTTTTTGTTTGGTGTTCCATTCTGTAACACAAATTCTACATTTAGCATTTTTCTTTTCTCCTGTTAAAATTCATTTTTGTAATTTGCGTTTTATTATTCTCTTTTTATTTTTCAATACATTCGAATTTTAATTTTTCTCTAAAATCGGATTGATTTTACAATTTTTAGAATGTTTCTCGATGATCGCATCGAAGCAGTCCCAACAAATATCGAAATCAATGGTTTCGCCATCATGGATACTGCCATACCCAATCTTATGATGGATTCCGATATGCTCCTTTTCTACATCCTCACTTAACTCTTTACCACAGATATTGCAGCGTGTTCTTCCCTTTGCCATCTTTTGTGCGTCCTTTCTTTCATTTAATTACTCTCTTGGTAAATTATTCTCCACAAACAGGCCAACGTTTCCGAAAAAATATTGTTGCACTACATTGCTCATGACCATGTTGACTTCTGGTAATTCTCCATCGGCAAGATTGACTTTTATCGAAACGTCAACTTCCTGATTTTTCTCTGTGTCGAGCAACATTTTACAAATTTCAACGCGTTGCACTCCATATCCTTCATACGAAAGATCAAATTCGATCCAGGTGCTTTCCTGAAAGTTTTCGGAAGTGATGCCCTGTTTTTCTATATTCTCTTTTACTTTTTTGTCCAATCGCTTTTGCAGTCTTTCATCCAATGAAATCACGTTATAGGTTGGGACGAAATCAACCAGATCCAGTAGATCTCCAATGATTACCTCTCCTTCTGACGTTGAAATAATTCTCTTCATGATTATGCTCCTTTTATTATGTTATATATAATGTATCACGATTTTCGTGATATGTCAATCATGTTTTTAGTTATTTCTGATAATTATTTTGATGATATTTTTATAATTATTGTAAGTTTTTCTAATTCATGATATAATGATAATAGAATAATCTTTTTCGTGAAAGGAAGTGTGAACTTATGGCTCCAGATAATTTGAAACACATTTCGAAATTTGTTCGTTTTATGATGGAGAATGCAGATGTAAAACCAAAGGTCGCAGCGGAATGCATTGGATGTTCTGTTGGAACTTTTAGGAATAAATTAACCCAGGATCGGTTTTCTCTTCAGGACTTGATTTTATTATCCGAACTATGCGACTATCACCTTGCACTCGTTCCAGATAACCAAAATAATCCGACGGAACTGCTTACCGTTGATGATTACGTTTCGGATCAGGACAAAGCTACGATGAAATCATATCGGAAAGAACGTCTCCAAAAGCACCTGGATATTCTGGAAACTTTCATGCAAGGAATGAGTCTGGAAGAGAAGCAACAGTTTATCTCAGAGCATTTGCCGAACACGATTAATGGAACAGACGATCTAGATTTGAAAAAATAAAAATTGCTATAAAAAATAGGTGAGAATCTGTTTCCCACCTATTTTTATTTTGGATTATGTTGTGATTTTGAAAGAAGAACTTCCTATTACTGTTTCTTGACCTTTCAAAACAGTAACAGAAACAACCAGTTGTTTTGATAGCATAGTCCGATCACTACTCATTTTTAAACGCTTACTATTGAACGTTGTGCCATTAACCCAGGTGCAATTACCTGTGTAATCTTCTCCATCAATACTGCACGTCCATTCAAATGTTGCATCTGAATAGTTCGCCGTGATGTCATTATCGGAATCATCCGTAATTTTTGCGTTTAAAACTTTGTACGAGCCACCTATTTTGATCGTGTCCGTTGATGATGTGATCGACACCTTATTTGTGGTCGTTGGAGTCGGTTCTGGTTCTGGATCAGGTGTTGGGGTTGGATCTATTTCGTTTGTTGTCACTTGCGCGATGATATGGAACAATCCATCTTTGACATATGTGTTATCCACTCTGAATGTCCGCCCATAGAGGTTGCACGTATCGTTGATCTTCAGTCCTTTTATGGTATCCGTGTTTTCTGTGATAATTTCCATATTACCGCTTATCATCGTAAAAACTTTATCAGAGTAGGCGATGCCTTCTTTCATGTCATATCCATAAATCGGCACATCCTTGATTGTTCCGTTATTACTGTTCAATATTCCGTTGGTCGAAATACCGTATGATTTGTAATAGCAAGTATTTTCTTCTGTTTCTTTATTCATTAGGACATACGTTTTTCTTCCGTACTGGATTAATGATCCTTGCTCTACTGGCGCATCAACGTTATAATAAACGTTGATCCTATCCTCTGTACTTTGCCCATCATCACATCGCCGAAAGAAAGCTGTAAACTCTTTGCCGTTGCTCCATGCTTTGATATTCTTACCCTCTCGCTCCATTGTGGCAGCGAAAACATTTTCCAATGGAGTATACATTAAATCTGCCATCTGACACCTCCTATCTTGTAAAGTACATGAAGGTGAAATCTGAGTCGTTATAATGCATCTCAGCCTTAACACGATTAATCTCAGCCCTGAGATCCTTGAGTCTATTCTGAAGGTTAGTGAATGCCTCACCTTGCGTCACAAATTCCGTTTCAACCTTTCGATACGCGTCAATATTTCCCAACAAACTATGCAGAATCGTGTATGTCGCTTCAAGTAACTTTGCATGATCTGTATTTTTGTCATAGCCTGCTTCAGGATCAAGACCACATTCATTCAGGATTTTCTCGTAAACAGAGATCCTATCGGTTTCCATACCTTCGTAATTTTTGTCTCCACTCATTTCTTTTATTGTCTTGTTCGGATAATAATTCTTGTAGTTAAGCTCCAATAATAACCGTTCATAATTAGTAAAACCCGTATTAAAATCTACGTCCGGTTTTTCGTTATATTGTTCATCATCATATTTTTTCATTCTGTTATTCTCCTTTAAATTAAATAAATACTAACGCAGCGTGTTCCATAAGAATTTATCTCATATTTGATTTCGTCAATGTCATATTCTGTCTCTTCGAATGTTATGGAACCTAAATCGCTGATAAATTGCAGTTCCTGGAACGTCATGTATTCTTCTGTGTGAGGTTCATCCAGTGGAAGAAGCTCCTCTCCATCTGCATTAAAAAAGCGTACCTGAAGGATATTTAGATCTTCTTCCAGGTACGCAAATGCTTTATATTCATCTATCAATTTTATGTCTTTAACCCGATAAGGCCGGCTCTCTTTCACTCTCGAACGATCTGTACTCATGTAACGATCCAACTTCCAGAACAAATCGTTTTCGTCCTTAAACTCGATCACCTTTACTATATTATTTATTTTTGCCATTCTGCATCCTTTCTGGTATCGCATCACGCGCATACCCGTATTACTTAACTATTTATCACGAAATCGACCCTATTTGCTCTTATAATTGCTTTCAGGAAGATTTACTTACCTTTATTTTTTTATTTAATTCTAGCTCTCTCAGAGTGATTTTTCCCCTAACGATATTTCACTTTCTGAACACTATTAATTAACACAGATTTTTTATGGTATTTTTATGGAAACACTTGACGTTGACACAGCCGAAGGCGAATAATCCATAGGGGAAAAGCAACGGCTTTCTGGATCGGGCAGAGTTTCCCTACAGAAAAAATTTTTAGAAAACTCTGTCTCACTCAATCCACTTTTTCAGAAGTATCCGTGTTCCTTGGAGTGCGGTACAAATCTATGAGTACGGTCGTCTTCGTTACCGTATGGACTTTAATAGTGGTTAATCCACGCCCTCACTACGTATCATTTCTAATACTTGTCCATTTCCGCAATCCTACAATTCAGTAGGTTGCCGTGGTCAGGTCATACCCCAGATAAATCTGGGCGAACCTTCTCACCCCCGTGTATGCTATTCTTAACCAATGTGCCGTAACTTCGTACCAATAGGAGTTACGGGTTAGGCATTTGAGGTCTTGCAATCTCTTCAACCCCTGAGGTATTGATCCGGTGATAGATGCACCAGATCCACCCCGACGATTTTGTTAGTTAGGCTCGCCGACACCGATTTTGTTTATCCAGGAGGAATCCTGAAACCCTGTCCAACTTTGAAACAGGTATATTAAAATTATTACTTTTGATATAGTAATTATTACTTTCAATTCTAAAAAAGAGTAAATTTAATACACCGAACACAAGTTCATTCTTGACAGGATCGGTGTTGTGGTTTAGAATATAGCCTATAAAAAGGTAAAACTAAATACACCCTACCATATTTCCTTTTTCAAAAAGAAATGTGCTAAGTTGATTTTTGTGTGATATTTAGTTGTGAGTTCCAACGGCTGCACTGGTAATGCTCCGTGGAATGTAATCGGTTCTGGTAAAACCAATTACGGTGTAAACAATTCATATGTACAGGAACATGTAAACACAAATAATAAAAGCGGTATGAGGTTGATTCTTCATACCGCTTTCGTCTATCTATCCAACTACTGCCGTATGCTCATACCTAGATTCCTATACTGGTATCTATTGTACAAGCATTTTCTCAAAAAAGCAATAGGTTTTAAAAATTTTTACGTATAAAAAGTATTACTTATTATATAATTATTATATTTTTGACTTTTAGAACATATCTTCTTCATCCAAAATAACACGATTTTCGCGCACGTACTTAGCGATCAACATGTTCAATGCAGAATTATTTGATATTCCCTGTGCTTTATTTATGGTAGTAAATGCGCTATACATCTTCATGTTGACTTTGGCAGAGATTTGTTTATCCTTTGCTCCATCTTTGGAAATAATCTGATCTACGGGTGCTTTTTTCACGACACTGGAAGTTTCTTTCTCTTGTTCCTCTTTAATTTCCTGTAATTCTTCTTCCTGAAGTGTATCTATTAGTCTTGCTTTCTTTGCCATAATCTCATATCCTTTCTTTAATACTTTTTATATACTAAGTATTATTCATGATGTTTTATAACTTAAACGCAATCTCCATATATTCTTTCGCCGTAGGTGCTTTTTTATTTGATAACACAACCGGCTTTCCATCCACAATAGCTCTGTTGACATCCGCAGAATCTTTTACAACACCGAGAATCGGTGCCTTCTGTTCCAACATAGCAAGCACATCCTGATTATCGTTAATTTTCTGTTTATACATCGTTGCTATAATTCCGGCAAGTTCAAGATCTGGATTTAAAGATCTGTCTCCATCTCCACTCTGCACGTCTCTAATCGTACTCATTAGGGCTTTAAGTCCTCTGTAGGCAAGGTATTCCGTCTTTACCGGAATAATCACTTCATCCGCTGCCACAAGAGCGTTTATGAGAAGTGTTCCCAACTGCGGCGGACAATCAATAAAAATATAATCAAAATATGGCTTCAATGTCAATACGGCTTTCCGTAATTGCACATCACTGTTTCTTCCAACGACTAACTTTGTCTCCGTAACCGCAAGGTCAATATTAGACGGAATAATATACAAGTTTTCCAACCCTGTACTTTCCACATTGAATGCACATTCCGCAGCCTTGGTCTTTCCGTCGAATAGTTTGCATACATTGTAATCTTCAAAATCCTTATCATCTGGATTAAGACCACAACAAATGGTTAAGCTGGCCTGAGGATCAAGGTCAATCATAAGTACCTTTTTCCCTATCATGGCTTTTGCAACTGCAAGATTATAAGTAGTAGTGGTCTTTGCTACTCCACCTTTTTGATTCGCTATTGCTATAACTTTCATGTGAAATTTCTCCTTTCAAAATATAGTAAGTATTACTTTTAATATAATTATCATATTTATTTTCTGTATACTATTATATCTTGTTCTGCTATCATAGTCAAGTATTTTCGCATTGTGTATCATTTGTTTTTTATATAATAAGTAATACTTTTTATATGTTTTTGTTTGAAATCACTGTAAAAATGGAGAGACAAATACTAGACTGTCTCTCCATTTTTCTTCTATTTTTTGTTCTTTTTCGGATATTTTCTGTCATCATCCAGCTAATAGTCCAGTTCTTCCTGACATTCCGCTGCGAAAGCATTGAGAATCTTGTTATAATCGTCTCTCGACTCCATATCGTCACCCCTGTTTCTCATGGATATAGCGATGAATGGTTCCCTCACTTTTGCCGAGCTGTTTTGCAATCTGCCGGATGGAGCAACCTTGTTCTCTCAACACATGGATTAATGCGATCTGCTCTGTTGTCATCGTCTGAGGTCTACCTCTTTTCCTTCGCGTTGCTTTTTTCGCCGCCGTGTCCTGGGCGATATTTGTTTCTACAACCTTAACCGCTTCTTCCTTCGAGAGAGTAGCCGCTGCCATCTCTGCGATCTTAGCCTGAAGTTCATCGTTGCGTTTTTGCTCGTTCTTATAGAATTTCTGATACGATTTAAGATCGTATTTTACTTGATCCAGTTCCCTAAGCAATGCATTGTAAGTCACTGCATCGTCTTGCGAATACTGGGAAAATCTCTTATCTTGAATTTGTTTTCTCAAGTCCAAAATTTCTTCCCGCCGCCGCTCAGAGATTGTCTCCGTGTAGTGGACTCTCTTAATAAGTTCAGCTCTTTTTATATTGCTATAGGAGTCCGACCATCCGACATCAAAAAATCTTTCACCGCCAACCTTTTCAGTCGCTTTATCTCGAATCTCATGTTTACTGAGAGTGCCTAATTCTTCATCTGAAATATTCTCCGTTGTTGGCTCTTCTGATAATTGTAGTTTCAGATTTTCAATTTCCAACGATAATTTCTGCGAATGTCTTTCTTCCTTTTCAAGTAATTGACGTTGGCGCTCGCTATCATCTTGATAGATATTTCTCCATTTTATAGCTTCAGCTAATTCCTTTTGCAATTCAGATGGAAGAGTAGTTCCGGCTGATTGGCTATGCTTCAACTCTGCTACAACACCTTGCAGCCGATCAATCTCAGCGTCACGTTCAGCGATAATTGTTTTATATTCCTCAATTTTTCCTTCCGCTTCAGATAATTGACCTTTGATAATATTGATTTCTTTGAGATCCCTTAAGCATTCTGTGATTCCGACAAAGTAATCCGTATCACCTTTATGTTCCAGGAATGCTTTGTTGTCCGCCAGGATTTTATTTTCCAGATCTGCATCTCTTCTGGCGGAACCTTTCGCGCTGATCCGCCCTAACTCACTGAGATTGGCCTGACTCTCCAACTGTGCTATTTTTTCTTTCATCTGGATATAGGTCGGACTATTAAGGAATGAACTTTCTCCATTTTCGCGCATCTGATTTAAGAGTTCATCTTTTTTTTCACATGCCGCCTGGAACACCTTAACGTCATTCTGAAGTTTCTGGATTTCATCTTGAAGCTTCTGAGTATAACTTGGTCTTTTCTTTGCCATGAAAATACCTTCTTTCTTGAGTAGAGTGGAAGAGTATTGCTTAAACTTGTTTACTGCCTACTTTCCGCCATTCCTATTTATTGAACTGCTTTTATTATATATCTGAATAGGGTGGTAGTCAATATTTTTTGAACATGTTTTATTAAATATTTTCGATAGAGTGGAAGAGTGCGGGTGGAGTTGATTTGCGCGCTGGTTTGGATTATTCTGGCGTAGTTGTTTAGTATTACTTTTTATATAATAACGGTGCGATTACGGTATGAATAGTATTATTTTTAATATGATGCAAGAGGGTGGAAGAGTGGTATGGTGGGGCAAATTTTCTTGGTGTAAAAAAATTGTGATAACATATTTCGCCCTGGCGGTTTGGGGGTGTCCCGTCCTTCCATGCTACCCCGTCCAGATGCCCGTATAATGTGCTTTATTTGTTTAATATACATTTATCTATTCTATTTCAAATAGCCGCATATAGCCTATAAATACAGCGTTAGACGTCGTTTTATTTTTTGGCGTTCGGCTACGTTTTTAGGTATAAATATTCATTTTTTTTGTATCTTGACACGGGGGATTACAACCCGTACACGCTGCATTTTTCCTTCAGATCCGGCGGCGGTGGTGGCATTATATCGCCCACGATATACGGGATATATTCTTGTATTTTCCCTTAAAAACAATGGACAGATAAAACGCTCGATCACGTCAAAAAAAGGCTATATAACCCCCTATATAGCCTTTTAAATCCTATATTATATTGTGTTCAATAATTAATAAGACGCACTAAAAAAGCCATGGGTTTACGCCCATGACCTTTTTAATATTTCCTATTTTTTATAAAAACGCTTTTGCCAGTCCCAACAGTACGGCACCGATTACAATAACAATGACCGCTCCGCCATCAAATTCACTTTCTGCCAAACACGCCAGACTCACGAACGCCCAAAAAATCATATTCTTTTCCCCCTTATCCTAAAAATGAAACAACGCAACTAACGTTCTTTTCTGTGTATTCCTTCGTAACAGTCCGTTTGAATGTTTCACTTTCTTCCTTCGTCGCGAAATGTCTTTCATCAATGATCTTCGATTCAAAAACATTAATTTCGATTACTACCGCTGTATAAAAACCGCCCTTTACTTCCACAACACCGATTTTTCTATTATCTCTCATAAGTTCCAACCTTCTTTCCTCAGATCGTCAACCGACGGAATTTTCTTCATAATCTCTTCATAGCTCGCATTGTTTTTATCTTCCAACTGATACAGTGTGTCTTTCAGTTCAAAACACGGATAGTCGGCGTTATCCATGAAATAATAGGCGATGTCGTCCAGTGGAATGCATTCGTCAATTCGAATATAGCCATCTGGCACGATGGTAGCCGCCTGAGTTGTTCCGATATAATAGGATGCAGCGACTAATAAAGCCGTTCCTAAAATCATAACTAATTTTTTCTTCATGTATTTTTTCCTCCTTTATCGTGTGGTTGTGGTTGACTTCCACCCGAAACAATGATAATAAAGTTCTTCTTTGCGAACGGTCTTGTTATTAATGATTGTTTCGGTGTGTTTCCGCATGATTCCTTCGTAAATTTCAATGTGTTGGTATGTGTCGCCATTTTCGAAACGGACTATATGTTGTGTCTTGTTGCCCACATCGAAATAATTTTCTCTTCTGCTCTGTCCTTCGTGTCCGCTGATCCAATCCATGATATTCTGTGTTGTCATTAATCGCCGCCCCCTTATCTCTGCATCACTTCGACGCATGCGCCGTTGTCAGTAAAGATAAATGTTCCTTCTAATCTTAAATCTCTTCCGAATGCTTCATAATCGAAGTATCGTGCTACGTTGTCCGGCACGTTTGTCAGATAGCCGCATTCTTCTACGATCTGATACGCGACATCTTCCATATCGTCGCAATCGTTATAGATTGTATAATCGCCGTTGTTTACTTTTTCGATAGCTTCATTAAGCTGATAGCCACATTCTGACATCATAACTTTTACAACGTCCTGTTGCTCTTCGTCAAGTTCTTCCAGTTGTTCCGCAATCTCGTTTAGTGTGTCAATGCTTTCATATTCTCCGACTTCGTAAAAGTCACACTCATAATCAGTTATGAAATACTCTTCATATTCTTCATTGATTCCGATACGCTCAAATACTTTCTGTAGTTCTTCCTGTGATACTGGTAACTCTACCCATTCGCCTATCAGTTCGCCTTCGTTGTACTTGCCCAGGTTTGTTACAAAAACATTCATCATAAATAAAACCACCTTTCTTTTTTCCGGCGGCTCTGCTATAATATACTAGCAACCGCCTTTTTGTTTGGTTGTGCCTATTGGCGAAACTGTCCAGGTTATGCAGCCGATAGGCATTTTTTAGTTTTCTAACAGATTTATTTCTATCTGTTGATATTATATTAGCATATGCTAATATTTTTGTCAATGGTTTTATTAGTATTTGCTAATATTTTTTGTGTTGTTTTTTATTTCTTATTATGATATACTAATATAAAAGTTAGACGATATTATATAAAAGGAAGTGAATTAGATGCAGTACAATAAATTATTTGCTTTACTTGCGATGCAGGGCAAAAAGAAAACGGATTTGTTATCGGTGATTAGTTCGCCCACACTGGCGAAATTATCGAAAGGGCAATCTGTTACAACCGATATTATAGAAAAAATATGTAAATATCTAAATTGTCAACCTGGCGATATAATGGAAGTAACGCCAGATAGTAAGGACAGCTAATACAGATCATGCAGCCGATTCTCTATAAAAGGATCGGCTTTTCTTTTGCCCTTTTTCGGCTCTGTATATCTGGTATAAACTGTTTTATAAAATCCTCAAAAATAATTATATGGACAAAAAATGCGTTCTATCTTTCTTAAATTCCGGCGGTTTTGGTTCTTTTTGGATGTGGTATAAAATACATTTGTCCATATAATTTATATTATGCGTACAAATTATATTGACTTTCGAATATACGTTTGCTATACTTTAGATAGTACCTGGACAGTGCTATAAAAAAGAAAGGCGGTTATTTGTATGAAAAACACAGAACAGATTTTACATGATTATCAGGAAGAACTACTTAGAATCGGAAAAAGCCAGAATACCGTAAAAGGATATTTGAGTAATGTTTCAATGTTCCTCAGATGGACAGAAGAAACCAGCGGAGAACCGTTCAACGGAACGCTTACACCGACAGATGTCAAAGGATACAAAACACACCTGGATAAAACACAGAAAGCGTCTCTTCCAACAATCAATACGAAACTTGCAGCCGTGCAGAGTTTTTGTAACTTTCTTCATAACGCTTACGGCAACGAATCTATTAAAGTAGAAAAGAAGAAAGGAAACGTCAACCCGAAAGTAGAAATATTGAATAGTCAAGAAATATTTCAGTTCTTACGCTATGTTGATGGTAATGCATCCCTTCTTCACAGAACTATTATCCAAACTATATTAAATACAGGTATGCGTGAATCTGAGGTTGTTGATCTGGAATTATCCGATATTATTAATCTGGATAGTACCAAAAACACTTATATTATCATCAGAAGCGGCAAGGGCGATAAGTACAGAGAGATAAATATTCATGGAGAATATAAAAAACTTCTACGTGAATGGATCGCACATAGACCTACAACAGACTCACAGAAAGTATTTATCGGCATACGCGGAACCTTAACTGCAAACGGCGTTTATAAATTAGTCCATCGCCTGGGCGAAGCAAAAGGATTAAATGTTTATCCCCATATGCTCCGCCACCAGTATTTAACACAGATCTCTAAGAAGTGCGAAAACCTTCAGGACATCAAGTCTCTTCAGGACATCGCCGGACATTCCACGATCGAAACGACCATGCGGTTTTACATCCATGGATCGGCTGAGAGTAAGAATAAGCTCACTTCAGATCTTAACTATTTCGAATAATGAACACTTATAATTGAACATTGGGTTTATAAAAAGGCACTCACTGAAAAAAGTGGGTGCTTTCTTTATACGTGTATTTATTCATTTATTATGCATATTATTCATTCATGATTATCTGGCACAAATCTTCCGGTATGCAGCCGATTCCCCTTATGAAGCGAAATTTCCTTGCTTTCCGGCGGCTGGATTGCTCTCTTAGGGGTTAATTTTGGTTCCATGATTCCAGTTGGAGGATTTTTTCTGAACGGAATTACGTGAAAAAGCCGTAAAAAATAAGGGTTTATTCTATCCCCACCAATCCAACCCGTTCCCAAAATCTTCCCGTCCCTGATTCCACCTTATCCGATCGCGCAATTTCGCATCCCGATTATACCATAATGTCCACAAAAAACCAGGGGTAAAATTAAGCAAAAACTCATTTTTGAATTATAGTCTTAAACTATACCAATAGGGGTTAAAATCACAAATTTCTATCGCGTCATATACCCCTATATATATGCAAAATCCAGTTTTTAAATCGCTTGCAATTTCTGAAAAATATGGGGTTAATTTCTGTATACCCATAGGGGTATATTTCTGTGATTTGCATTTTAGCATCCGAGTATCCAAACAGGGGATAAACGCCTGATCCATCTTCCGCATGGAGATAACACGCTACTATAATAGGAATCTATATAGAACCCTGTCCAGCCGGAATCCAAAATCTCCAAAAATAAATATGGGGGTAATTTCACTCCACAATTTGTGAAGTCAAATGCATCAAATCCAACTTTTTGTGGAATCAGATTGTCCAACTGAAAAATATGGGGATAGAAAAAGCTCTGTATGCGTTTTTCACGATCGCTACCCTAAGATTTCTACCTTAGAATTTAAAATCTCGCAATACAGAGCCTTTTTATTCTTTGTTTTTGTCGTTACGGTTCAGGAATATGGGGATAATTTTATGGAACTCTTCTTCCTCCCTCTCTTCCTCTTCCATTTTGTTCATTGCATCCATGGCCTTGTCTTGCTATTTATGAGTTACAATCAGAAAAATGCGTTTTAAAAAGCACTCATAAAGAATGTTTCTCATTACATTCCTATAGAGTGCTTTTTAAGGTGGTAATATTGACAATTTTTATTATACGTTATTCATGATGTTTTGTCAACGTTTTTTATTATATTTGTATCACTATTTTCGTTATATTTTATTAATTACTAGCTTTTTTCGACATAATATGCTATAATAACTAAATCAGATTAGAACGTAATAGGGGTAGTCTGGTGGTTGTTCCTTTTCGGAGACGGAAAGGAGGTAATGCCCATGAACACGATGGAAGTTTTAACGCTTTTAATTGTCGTCTTTACGGTGTTATCCTACATAGACGACCACCGAAAATAGCAAGAAAAATGGCTATTCCCTATTGGCGTAGGGGATAGCCTATGTTCTTGTAACTCTCTGAAATAATTTTATTTGTTTCCGTGGGGGGCAATCATTGGACACAGCGAATATCCTTGATTGCTTCTAATCTGATTATAAGGCACAGACCGTCAAAAGTCAAGGCCTGGGGGTTATCATTTTGATGACCCCTTTTTAAAATCCAAACGGAGGAATAGCACATGGATGATCTCGATCTTACTCAGGAAGAACTTGATGAAATGAAAGAACATCTCCTGGATCTTCTACGAAAACATCTTGCCGAAAATGAATCACCCGAACCAGAACAGTAACTTAGCTCCATTGGTTATCTGTTCTGGTTTTTATGTTTTTTTATTCATATTTCTTGTGTTTACATATCGTTATGCTACCATATAGCACAATCATATCTAAACACAAAAAGGGGTAACGATATATTATCGTACCCCATAATTGTTAGTCAATCCGTTCATCCAGCTCAATTTTCTCTGTCTTTGTTTCTACTACTGGATCGGATTCCATTTTTTCTACTTGTTCCACTTTTGCATTCGCTTCATCTTCGATCCGTTTTAATTCTAGGGCTGTATCTGTCGTATATGGGGATCGGTCGATGATCGTCTGCTTACTGATAGCGCCGCAGTTATACTGAATTTGCATATTCTCCATATCTGAAGCATTATCAACAGGCCGTGCGACATTGAAGGAAAAGTTCACGCTATCATACACTTCGTCTGCTACTGTTTGACCGTTATATTCCATCAGCTTGCGAATGTAGGCAAGTCTTTGTTCGAATCCTTCTTTCATACTGGCGATATACTGCCGGGCAAAATTATCACACTGTTGATATAACATTGTGATACTTGTTTCAGATACATTCGCTACGTTTGATTGTCCCATGATGCTCGCAGGTACGCAAGCGATCGCATAAAACTGTTGAATTACATAATCTAATTCAAGTTTGATACTCTCTCTGTCCATTTGCGCATTCGCCCAGTTGAACGTAGCTCCATCTTCCAGGTTCATCACTGCACCAACGATATTTGTTGGAATACTGGAATCCATTCGCTGGCCTGACACCACACCTAGTGGCGATAGGGATAAAGTATTAACCGCTGTATCTAATTTTGACAAAAGTGCTTCGATTGTATCCATGATGCCCATTAAATCGAGAGGAAACGGATCACCAAACTTATCGTATTTCGACTTGTCCATAGCAGAATACCAGATTGGAAGTCCTGTCAGATTATTTTTCGTATCCGTCAGTTTTCCGTCCTCATAAATCTCCACTTTATCAGGATAATAAACAATATAATGCTCTTTCCGGGTATCTTCATCCTTCCAATACTCCACAAAGTGAGTGTAATTTCCATAGGAATCATAAATCGGATAGGAGTCTTTATTTCGGATGATTTTTGAGCGAATCTTTCCGTCTCCATCAAGATAAACGTACTCAAACGTATCGCCATATGTAATCAGATCTTTCGCCACCTCAAGATCTGTTTTGGTATACCCACCTTTTTTATAAATGGTGTTCAATAATGATACAAATTCCTTGTCGCCAGTGATCGAAACAGGTGATCCACAAATATAAGAACTATGGAATTTGATGATTGATTTTAGCGTCTGAAGCACCAATCGTGTTGGTTCAAAAGTATGTTCTTTGTACTCAAATGATGGAATTTGAAGAACTTTATGCTCTCTCCGTAGGTATTCGTCAATGCTTTCCACCCTGTTGATTCTGTCTTTATATTTTATTTTCTGGATTTCATCTCTATACCAATATGTCCGATCCGTATTCATTTCAACTCCTTTTCCGAAAAAATTTCTGATTGCTCTAATTGGATTCATTTCTTATCGTTCCTTCCATGAAAGATGCATTTCTTCAGGCGAATTCCGTCTGGCAATTTTTCTTTCTTATAAATCGCTTGTGCAGCTTTATCCGCCAGAATTTTCTTGTGATCGGCTGCATCGTATTCATTGTCGTAGGCAAAAATATATTCTTTTGTTACACCTGCCATAAAGAAAAGACTACCTCCATTTGCTACGTATTCGACCATTCCTTGGTCGATGACTCTTTTATATTCTTCATAATTCATTTTAATTATTTCCTTTCGTAAATAGTGTTCATTATATATACCAAACTCCATTGGTTAATCCTTCTAACGACATCGCAAAAGCCATGACTCTATCATCTTTCGCACCTTGAACGGCCTGTTGCTTTCCATGGTCATCCAACTGAAATGATTTCATTTCATCCAGAAGATACTTGCTATTAATGAGTATCTGTCCTGTTTCAAACATTTCCACGAATCTATTAATAATGATAGGCCGACTCTTCGCAGATGTTTGAAAGCCTGGTTTTTTTCGTGCTTTTCCTTTTGCATCATATTCCTTGTATTTATATAATCGTAGGTATCGACTGCCACTGTCATAGAGCTTGTCCACGACAGTATGTCCAGCGGATGCTTTCTCCACTACAAGTAAAGCTGTATTGTAGTATTCTCCAACCTCACGAACAAGATCTGCAAATTCATACGGCTTGATTTTATTTGAAGCAAATTCAAACACCTGGATACCACTATGATCCACAATCTCGATAACGCTATTGTCAGAACCAATGCCCTCACCCGTATCGACTCCGCCATAATATCTTTCGTTGACCTTTGGTGTGTTCCACATAATCCAATCTTTCTTCCACTTACGCATCATTGGCGATAGCTTCATACCGACTTGCGATAATGATTTCGTCTCATACAAGCCGTTCATTCTGGACTGTATTTTTTCCAGATCGAACACATTGTTTCCTGACACAAGGAAGGATTCTGTAGCTGTAGTCGGATATTCCTGGCGGAATTTTTCGATTCCGATATTCGCTATCTTCATTCTTCGCCACATAAGTTTCTTCATGGCAAGTGGATTTTTCTCTGCATCCATCTTGTAATAAAGGGATAATTCTTCTTCATCCAGCTCATTTTCTTCCATATACTTACCGTAACGATTGTAATAAATCTCTGTATTTTGTTCATATTCCTGAAGAAACTGTCGCTTATCATCCAACCACGAAAAGAAAAAAGGCTTGTACTGACTCTCTCCATGTACCGCTTTTTGCCACAACTCGAACCAATAATTCATCCCATTTGAAGTGGATTCAAGAACGATCTGTCCATCAGGACGCAATGCAGCTTCGATAGCAACTAACTGATTCTTCAGTTTTGTATCATCCATAAACGCTACTTCTGTCAAATGGCAGTATCGAAGCGTGGAGCCTCTTGCCGCATCCTTCGTTCCGCATACGCAACATACAATACGGCTTCTATTTTCAAGTATGAGTTCTTTCCTGTTGTTCGCCACGTCAGATAATTTGACGGACGGATCAAGATCATCATACATAGCTTTCAATTTCTTAAATACAATATCTACCGTATCCAATGAATAGGACATCAACATGCATACCGTATCTGGTTGTGTATGGGTCAGATATAACGAATAAGCGATCGCCCAGGATGTAATACCCAACTGTCTTGACTTAGCCACGATATTAAATTTTCCAAAGTTTTTCGCCAACACCTTCTGGTGGTACGTTGGCTCAAATCTTACTTTTCTTCCTGTCTTGTCAACGATATGAACGAAATAACGACACCACAAGACAGGATCAGCGACTATTTTCCGTAATTTTTCTTCTCTTGTCACGTTTCGCCCCTTTAAAAATAAAAAAGGCTGCATGATTTGATCCATACAACCTTAACGTCTTAGGGCGAAATGAGCTTCGCCCTTTGTGCTATAAATTATTTCAATCTCCCTGGCATCAGGGTATAATTCTTTTAAAATTTCTAAGTCCTGCTTTTCTGTAAATCCGAAACCTTCATGCTTGGTATATAAAAATTCGCACAACTGTTTACTTGTGTCATTCCTTGTATTCATAGGAATAATCTTCTGGATCTTCCAGATCAGTTTCGGATACTTTATTCAAGATACTCACAAGACCATTTTCCTTATTCTCCGCAAAGAATTTTTCGGAAAAATCCTCGAACGCTTTGAAAGCCTGGACATCGCCTGACAATGCTTTCTGATAGTAAGCATTATACAGCTCGATCTGCTTTTTCTGGTGCAGTCTCTTTAATAACCACAGTACAGCGTTCTGCACACCTTCTTCTAACATGTATTTTTCACACGTTTTCTCGGTGATCTTTCCGCCAAAAACTGCATACCTTCTTTTCAAATCATCGAACGTCCTGATCGGATTCTTTTCATGATCTTTCAGGTACTCAGGACAATACTTCCACATTATGTAGTATACTTTTGTGTCCGTATTTATCATCTTTTTTAAAGTTTGGTAGACGGACGTTTCCGTAGAAACGCTACTACCAGCCGCGTTTTTATTTGCCATTTTTACCTTCTTCCTGATATGCTATTGAAAATCCATGTAAGAAATACTCCAACACTCATTCCAACCAAACCAAACGGCATACCGGCACACGCCGCCATAAAATATTTTTCTCTATTCTTCATTATTTTTCATCAACTCTCTAAAATTAAACTTTCCAAAAATCCCATTCATTTTTTCTATGGGTGTGATAAATTGTTGTTGATTCGTGACGTAGTATTCTTTCATGTCATTTAATCTTAGACAGGCCAACTGTCCATGAGGGAAACTTGCTCCACAATCAATTCCAATTTTATCATTATGATTTTCAACATCATGCCATATTTTGTATGGCGCAATATATATGCCCTTCTTATTAAGATTAATATCTCGTGTCGTGGTATGTCCAAAAACAACAACCGTATCTTCTGCATATCCCTTTTCTTTCAGAACTGTTCTATCAACAGGATTCATATAAAAATCTTCTCGTACAAATAATTGCTCTGATTTTTCATTCTCTTTTGAAAGCCCACCGTGGACAAGTAAATACGATTTGTCTCCCACTTTGACATATTTTTCTTCAACACACTTTGAAAGAAAATCCAATATTTCCGATCGCTCATCATTTGACATCCGATCCCAATCCGAAAATGTTTCCCATTCAGTGGTGTATGAGCAAAGCTCCGACATATTGATTGATGTGTTGATTTTCTTTTGCAATTCTCCTACCCTATTATTATTCTCTATAGCATTATTTAACTTGGAAAAACTGCGGAATAAGTTTGAGAGCGCATCCGCCATTGTTTCTGACGTATGTTTTTCTTCCTGTTGTTCTTGCTCTCTATGTATCGTCCTCTGATTAATTTCTCGCTGGTATTCTTCAATCTCTGCACTGTTTAAATGATATTTGCTATTTACACAAAAATAATATTCGTGATTCCCTAATATCAAATCGCACATATTTTTTTTATGTAATTCAATAATCTTTTGCAATACCTGGAGTCCACCGCCCCGATCTATACAGTCCCCAATCACATAGAGTTTATCGCATTTTTGCAAATTAATTTTGTCCAACATAGCATCAAATAAATCTATTCTCCCATGAATATCACTCATTACATAAATCACTATTTTATTCCCTCTTTCACCAAAAAATCTTCATTGATTTTTTCAATAATTCCCGTGTAATAATCCCATTTATACATATGCACTTTCACATCATCTAAAGAGACATTTCCTTTAATCAGGAACTCTCCTTCCCTCTTGCCACTATAATAGAATGTCTCATACTTGGATGTATCAATTTCAAAAATCACACTTATTGACCCATGATATTTTAAATTTGATTGTTCTTTCTTATCTTTGCTTTTAAAATATCGAAAAAGAGTATTTTCTTTAAAACCGCCAATACCATACGCCAATGGACGATCCATATCATCCGAACAAAAAACATATCCACTTTCATCACGATATATTTTTGCTACATTTTCATTCGGAAAATCGCCATCTAAATAATCTGATGCTTTAATGTATCCATCCTCTTGAATTTTCAAATAATTTTCGTATGATGTTCCGTGGTATAATCTAATACTATGCAATTTAACAGGTAGCTTTTGCGTAACATTTTCTATCTTTTCTTTAGATATTTTACCTACTTTTTCATCTTCGTTTTGACTTAATATACAGCTAAGATTATTCTGTTCTGTCTTATATCCTTCATATAAAACAGATAAAAATGCATTTTGGTTTTTCATGACACGTTTGCCAATTTCTTCTATTAATTCTACAACTCTTTCTTCATCGGAACACTCTCTTTCAAATAGTGTTCTAACTTTAAACCATGTTAGTGCGAATAGTCTATATCGTAAAAACCATTGATACGGAACAACTGTGTTCATTAGCTTGGTGTATTCAACCGATAAATCATCATAATTTTTTAAGAGTTTCGATAATTCGGCTATCATTTGCGCTACATCCAACAGCTCTGTATAATCTATCGTTTCGCCACTTTCCATACGCTCTAATGCTTCATATGTAGAAATAACATTTTTTGCATTTTGATCTGGCGAAAATGTCTTAACAACAAAAGGTGCTAATAGATTAACTATATTCTTATTTTCCATATTTTTCCCGTCTCTCCTCTGGTACTTCCGCTACAAGTAAATTCAATGCATAACTTGTCGGATTCCCGTCACGATCTTCCCCGTGTCCTATTTCAAACTCAACAACCGTTTTCTTAACCAAAAACGGTTCCTCATTAATAACTTTGCCGCTAACGTAATATGATTGTCCATCATCGTAACAGCGAACGAAACCATAATTTCTTTCTCTGTTCCACATCGTGACATAGCCCATGTATCGTGGTCTTTGCTCACGTTTCTTCCTATTATAATTTTCCAAAATTGAAACTTTCCTTTCATTAAAAAGTAGCGTTCAGTAATTCAGAAATCCAACATTATTGGTTTCCTCTTTTTGAACACAAACGCTCTATGATTTTTTCTTATCTTACCCCATACAATGACAGGGTGCTTTTGTCGAAGGGCATAGGCGGTCAACGGATCATACGTTGTCATATAATCCTGACCGCCATAGTCACCCTTCAATTCTCCCTCTTCATAGGGATATAATGACTTAATTTGATCTTCAGATAATCCATGACCGTACCGATCCTGGATCTCTTCTTCCGTGAGACTGCTATTCAACCACCTGTTCACTCACTTTCTTTTTGTGTTCTGCTTTCCAGGCTCTTACGTCATCCATAAGTGCATCTGTTTTATCAAATACCCAAAAATATTTTCCCGATTTATAGTGAGTACAACGGAATAGGTACTTGTAGCCTTTTCTTGTGAGATAGATTTTTTCTGCGATCGAATAACTCCAGTAGAATCTCTTCAGTAGATTTTCGTTTTTAAAAACTTCAAACTCAGTTCTTGTCATTATTTTTACTCCTTTTATTCCTCAATTTTTATCAGACTGCGACGTTGATGACGTACTTTCCTTCATACGTCTCAGCTGATACTATTATTTTTTCTTGATTTTTAACACGCTGCATCACACCCGATGTGGTGGTAAAGATCTTCTGCACGGGTTGTACTAATTCAAATTGATAATCTGGCACAGAATCAGAGTATGTGGGTGATTCCAGATAGCCGTCTTTGTTGATTTCAATTTTATCGTATAGCCCACGATCGACCGAAAAATCCTGGAAATATTTCACATCTCTTTTTTCCAGGATTGGAACGAGATATTCTGTCAAACCCAACTTATCGAGCCAATACAGATTAATATTTGAATAACGTCCGCCATGCTTATAATACCCAATGAATCCACCGTCAACGGCAAGTAGCATGGTCTTT
>ERZ1673722.1018-NODE-1018-length-31180-cov-13.672675_pt1 | contig 31180 bp, 29 predicted proteins | sample MGYA00580222_ERZ1673722 | MGnify/ENA primary metagenome ERZ1673722 (study PRJEB41218, sample SAMN15661750) | gut metagenome | host: Homo sapiens | place: Canada: London | collected 2015-08-20/2019-03-30 | study: EMG produced TPA metagenomics assembly of... | reverse complement strand
CCGACGCTATCGATATTCCAACACTTTCATGCAATACCGCTACGTAGCCCCCTCAGCCCTTCGGGCAGCTCCCCCGATGGGGAGCCAAGAACGTTCTACCGCTTAACTTAATAGCATTACCTAGAGGGGAAGGCTGCGATACGAGAATATTATCTTCTAAAAAAGGCGGCGAAGCCGCCACGAGAGCCCTGAACCCTGAACCTTAAACCATGAACCAAATGAAAGCAAAGTAAAAAGGGGCTGTGAAGAAATGCGGAGTCATTTCTTCACAGCTCCTTTTTACTGTATGATCTTTAATTCTTCCAGCAAATGAATATCGATGGGGGTATATGCATCCGGGTGACTTCTGAGATAGTGCTGCTCCTCTTCGTCCGCAGGGTAGAAATTCACCAGCTCTTTCATCTCTGTCCTGACCTTCGGGCGCACCTTCCCTTCTCCTTCGAATTCATTGACAACAAGGGCATTGTCCGTCATCTGATGAGCGATGCCGCGATTCTGCAGGAAAACGAGGAAGTAGCTGATCTGTGGCACATCCTCCTTGCTCGTGTAGTAGATCCCGCTGCGGTACTGCGGGCCGACATATTTTCCCTGAATGCCATCGGTGTAAGGATTGATGATGGTGAAAAATACGTTAAGGAGCATACCGATGTCGATTTTCTTCGGATTGTACGTGACCTTCACGCACTCCACAGCCTCTGCGCTCCCATCAGCGACCTGCTCCTTCGTCGGAGCTTCGATCCGGCTATTCGCATAGCCCGCCTGAGTATCTACGACACCGTAGATTCTGGAAAACACTTCCTGCAGCCCATGGAATGACCCACCGGCCAGATATAGATCTTTGGTAAACAATGTATGATTCTCCTTTTCACGTTGCGCGCATCATGGGCGCATTGAGAGGTAAGTCAAGGGTTCAGGTTGATGGATTCAGGGTTAGTCCGTTGGGCGTACCGCCCTTTGATTGCGTTTGAAAGCCTCGTTTGAATAAGAAATTAGAAATGCGAAATGGTGGTGCGGCGCATAATAATATAGAAGCGCCGCGGAGTATATATGAGGCGATGCCCGAAAATGGCATTTCAGTCACCAGTCACTCCTAATCCCTAATCCCTAGCTACTCATCCCTAGCCACTAGCTACCAACCACTAGTCACAAAGTTACTTTTCCGTTTCTTCCAAGTGCTTGATGGATGCGCGATCCATATCGAAGGAGCGGATAAGCTCCGTGACGGCCTGACTTGGGGAGACGACGCCCGCAAGAACAGCCGCTTTGACAGATGGCAGACGGCTCTTGATGAGCGGATCTTCAAAGAAGAGATTATGGAGATGTTCGTCGATCATGCTGTTCACCCAGTCAAGGATCTGGCGCTGACGGCGGTTTTCAAAAATGCCGGATTTCTTTGTGACCTTTTCGAATTCACGCATGACAGCCCAGAGCTCGAGAAGCCCTGTTTTCTTGATCGCGGAGCAGCGGTACGCATGGGTTTTCCAACCTTCGGTAGCCGGACGGATGAATTCGCACATCCTTTCATACTCGCCCTGCGCGACTTTGGCGCGCTCGAGGTTATCCCCATCCGCTTTATTGACGACGATCGCATCGGCGAGTTCCATGATGCCTTTCTTGATGCCCTGAAGGTCATCGCCGGCCCCTGTCAGTACGACGAGCATGAAGAAATCGACCATGGAGCGGACCGTGGTCTCCGACTGACCGACGCCGACGGTCTCGACAAGGATGACGTCACAGCCGGCAGCTTCGCAGAGGAGCATGGTCTCACGGGATTTTCTCGCGACGCCGCCCAAAGTGCCTTTGGATGGAGATGGGCGAATGAAGCAGTTTGGCTCACGAGACAGGTTCTGCATTCTTGTCTTATCACCGAGGATAGAGCCGCCGGTGATGGATGAGGTCGGGTCGACGGCAAGGACGGCGACTTTGTAGCCCTGATGGCAGAGCATCTGCCCGAAGGACTCGATGAAGGTCGATTTCCCTGCACCCGGTACACCGGTGATACCGATGCGGAGAGCCTTGCCCGTTTTGGGAAGAAGTCCCTGCAGTACGCGCTGTGCTTTGTCGAAGTCTTTCGGCGCATTGCTTTCGATCAGCGTGATGGCCTTGGACAGCGTCACACGATCGCCTTTGGCCACGCCGTCAATGTACTGCTCGACGGTCATTTTCTTACGAAGCGGTACTTTTCGAAGCGGCGCATCCGGGTATTCCTTCGCCCCGGTGATGCTGTTTGCCGTGGTATCTATTCCGCGCATGACCGAGCAGGCAAATTCAGGATTTTTCTCTTCCGGTACCCAGCTGGGTCTTAAATCATCATTGTTTTCAGGCATTTGTCATACCCTCCCTTTCCTGGCTTCTTCCCCCATGAGTGCTGCATAAAAGGGAGGGAAACCAAATGAAATCAACATATGGGAAAATCATTATGATGTAAAAAGTAGTTTTATTGAAAATTCAGGGTTCAAAACTCCGGCTTCATGGGATAACGATAATCCCGTATCGTCATTCCGACCGAAGTGGAGGAATCTTTTTCGTTTGCGGTTAAACAGAAAACCTGCATACGAACTCAAACGGGAAACCTGTTACCACTACATTTGAGTGTAAAAGCAGCGTTTCATATGAAGAAGAAAGCGCAACTGGCACGAATACCGATGCAGCAAAGATCCCTCGACTACGCTCGGGATGACGATACGCAATAGGCATGCGCTCACATTGTTACACATACGGCCACAGTGAGTTCTGCTTCTCCTCAAAGAGGCAGTCCAACGGGAAAATGTCCTAATCCCTAATCCCTAATCCCTAGCCACCAGTCACTAGTCACTAGTCACAAGCTACCAGCCCCCATAAAACAAGATTGCAAGCCCTGCTAGGGAGCCGAGGTCGCCCTCGGCTCCGCGCAGGACAAGAAATCAGATTTCTTTAAAACGCTTCTGTCACTATTCCAGCTGCGAAATGGTCATTGGTTCAGGGTTCGGGTTAGGGTATCACCATTTCCAGTAACCCCCTGGACCCTGAACCTTGAACCCTTTGCCGATACGCATTGAATGACAGTGTCAGAAAACGTTAGGCGACCTTATTCTGCCTTAGCTTCTTCCTTAGCACGGTCTACGAGCATCTGCAGCAGCTTGATGCAGCATTTCGGAATGTTGGTGCCTGGTCCGAAGATAGCAACGGCACCATGGTCGTACAGGAATTCGTAATCCTGCGGCGGGATAACGCCGCCGATAGCTACAAGGATATCTTCACGGCCGAGTTTCTTCAGGTCTTCGACGATAGCCGGGAGCAGTGTCTTATGACCTGCTGCCAGGGAAGAGAAGCCAACCATATGAACGTCGTTGTCGACGGCATCCTGTGCCGCTTCTTCCGGAGTCTGGAAGAGCGGGCCTACGTCGACGTCCCAGCCCATATCAGCGAAGGAGGTAGCAAGGACTTTCTGGCCTCTGTCGTGACCATCCTGGCCCATCTTCGCAAGGAAGATACGCGGGCGGCGGCCTTCGAGAGCTTCGAATTCGTTAGCCAGTTTCTTTGCTTCGTCCAGTTCGGAGGTGTCATCGAATTCATTGGAGTATACGCCGGAAATGGTGTGGATGACTGCATTGAAGCGACCGGATACCTTTTCGACAGCGTCGGAGATTTCGCCAAGGGATGCACGGTCATGTGCTGCCTGGACAGCCGCTTCCAGCAGGTTGCCGTTGTCACGGGATTCAGCGCACTTGGTGATGGCTTCAAGATCGCGGCGGACAGCTTCCGGATCGCGGATGCTTCTGAGTTTTTCCAGACGTTTGATCTGTGCGTTACGTACAGCGGTGTTATCGATGGAGAGAACGTTCAGCGGATCTTCCTTCGCCAGTCTGTACTTGTTCAGGCCGACAATGGTTTCACGGCCGGAGTCGATATCTGCCTGACGACGAGCGGCGCATTCTTCGATACGCATCTTCGGAAGGCCGGTGGAGATAGCCTTGGACATGCCGCCCAGTGCTTCGACTTCCTGAATGTGTGCCCATGCACGTTTGATGATCTCGTTGGTGAGGTATTCCACATAGTAGGAGCCGCCCCATGGATCGATGATCTTGCAGACTTTGGTTTCATCCTGGATATAAAGCTGGGTGTTACGAGCCAGACGTGCAGAGAAGTCGGTCGGCAGAGCGATTGCTTCGTCGAGTGCGTTGGTGTGCAGGGACTGGGTGTGGCCGAGAGCTGCAGACATAGCTTCCATACAGGTACGGCCGATGTTGTTGAATGGATCCTGTTCGGTGAGGGACCAGCCGGAGGTCTGAGAGTGGGTACGCAGAGCCATGGATTTCGGATTCTTTGCACCGAAGCCTTTGAGGATCTTTGCCCAGAGGACACGAGCGGCGCGCATCTTTGCGACTTCCATGAAGTAGTTCTTGCCCTGATCCCAGAAGAAGGACAGACGCTTTGCGAATGCATCGACCGGCAGACCTGCTTTTTCGCCGCAGCGGATGTATTCCATGCCGTCTGCCAGCGTATAACCGATTTCCAGATCGCAGGTAGCACCGCATTCCTGAATGTGGTAGCCGGAAATGGAAATGGAATTGAACTTCGGCATGTACTTGGTGGTGTATTCGAAAATATCACCGATGATACGCATGGACATAGCCGGTGGGTAAATGTAGGTGTTACGTACCATGAATTCCTTCAGGATATCGTTCTGAATGGTACCTGCAAGGATCTTCTTGTCGACGCCCTGTTCGATGCCGGCGGAAATGAAGAATGCCAGAATCGGAAGAACGGCGCCGTTCATGGTCATGGATACGGACATCTGGTCCAGCGGGATGCCGTCGAAGAGGATGTTCATATCGAGCATGGAGCATACGGATACGCCGGCTTTACCTACGTCGCCGATAACGCGCGGGTTATCCGCATCGTAGCCGCGGTGGGTCGGAAGGTCGAATGCGATGGACAGACCTTTCTGGCCTGCTGCCAGGTTTCTCTTATAGAAAGCATTGGATTCTTCTGCCGTGGAGAAGCCTGCGTACTGACGGACAGTCCATGGACGGAAAACGTACATGGTGGAGTATGGTCCGCGAAGGAATGGAGGAATACCGCTCATGAAGTCCAAGTGATTGCAGTCATCATAGACATCTTTGGTATAGAAGGGAGCGACCGGGATCTTTTCCATGGTCGGTTCATAGAGTGCATCAAAGCCTTTGCCGGTCTTGGCTTCCAGCTTTTCCTTCCACTCATCATAGGAGCAGTGTGGATGTTCCCCCAGAGACAGCTGTGTGAAATCAGGATTTGTGTTTGCCATTATTCAATCATTCCTTTCTTTTTCTGCAGCATGCGGAGAATTTCGTAGCAGTTTGCTTTGACGCTGATGAAATCATCTACGCCCGCCTTGCGGTAGGTTTCTTCCAGATCTTTTGGAGCTGCGCCTGCGAGGAAGAGGGTGCCGTCGCCCAGGACTTCTTTCAGTCTCGGAGCCAAAGCCGGTACATCTTCCGGATAGGTCGCATCCGTGGAGCAGATGACAGCCACATCATATGGGGTGCCTTTGTCATCAGCACCGGCTTTCAGTGCTTCTACGCACTTATCCCAACGGGAGCCCGGCTTGTCTTCGTCATCCTGGAAACCATTGTTGAGATGGACATTGAATTCGCCGACCTGCAGGAAGGAGGTGGAGAAGTCTGCTCTGGCTTTATGCTGCGGGATCTTGCCCATGTTTGCGAGGAAGATCTCGACATTCTTGCCAGTCTTTTCTTTGTATGCTTCGGTATCAAAGCGGAGGGCTTCGAAGCGTTCCGTCCAGCGATGTGCATCGATCTTTTCGACAACGATAGAACCTTCTGCATTGCCTGCGACTTCGTAGATTTCAGCGATGGTCGCACCGGCAGCGGCAGCAGCGGCTGCCTTGTCGATGGCTTCGCCTTCGCCGGCATCTTTGAGTTCTGCCAGCTTCTGGCTTCTGAAAGCAAGATCAAGATCCGCGCGGTAAGCCTTAGCTGCATCGCCGAGTTCTTTCTTGATCGCTTCGGTGTCTTCCGGGCGAGCTTCCAGAAGCACTTCGCCCATCAGCGGGTACATGTTATTGCCGACAGCACGGTCTTTTCTGAGATCCAGTGCTTTGAAACGTTTTTCGAGGACAGCTTTGATTTCCTTCTGCGGATAGCCTTTTTCGATCGCTTTGGTCATGCCGCCCAGAGATTCGATCTTCTGGAATTCCGCCCAGATCTTTTCTGCCATCTCTTTGGTGAGTTTTTCAATCGCCCAAGAGCCGCCGGCTGCATCGATCGGGCGCAGCATGCCGAATTCTTCCTGCAGCATGATCTGCAGGTTTCTAGCGATACGGCGGGAGAATTCATCACCTTTTCTGACAGTATCATCATATGGTGCATTTTCGTAGGTATCTACACCGCCAACGACAGCAGAGAATGCTTCGGTGGTGTTACGGAGCATGTTCACGCCCACATCGAAAATGGTCTTTGTGAAGAATGCCGGTTTTGCATGGATCTTCATCGAGCGATCTTCTTCTTCTGCACCGAAAGCCTTCATGATGTTCGACCATACCTGACGAGCTGCACGAAGCTTTGCAATTTCAATGAAGAACGTAGCGCCTACATTGAAGCCGAAGTAGAAGGACTGTGCGATATCATGGATCGAAATGCCTCTCTTCAGCATTTCACGGACATACTCTACAGCGACGCCGAAGGTATATGCGATTTCCTGTACGGCCTGTGCGCCGCCCAGAGAGAATACATCGGAAGTGATGAATACGGTCGCTACGCTCGGTGCATTCTTGCGAGCCCAGCGGATGGTCTCTGCCATCTGGTCGTATGCTTTTTCAAGGCTTTCCTTATTCTTGCCATCAGTCAGCAGCTGTGTCAACGGGCTTCCTCCGATCACGCCATGAAGCGCGGACACATCTTTTCCCTGTGCTTTGACTGCGGCAGCCACCATAGCAAGCGGTGCCAGTGCAGATTCGCCGGTATACATCATGAATGGATACTTTGCAAGATCCAGACCGTCCAGAAGGTTATGCACATCTTCGAGAGTGGTCAGAGAAACGCCAGTTTCACCTGGTTTTTCAGCATCAGTCACATCGATGCCATGCAGAGTGGATGCATCAAGGCATACATTGTATACCGTGGAACCACGATCGATTTCGTGTTTCAGGAGCTCATTATTTTCCTTCGGAAGTGCTTCATCACAAGACTGTGCAATGCCCCATGGTTCTTCTTTGTAACCATTGACTTTCTGACCGCGCATGAAGTCCCCCATACCCGGATAGTCATCGGTCGGCAGGATCGCATCCTGTGCGTCCGGCCCTGTACGCAGGGTATAGATCGGGCTAAAAGTGATACCTTCATACGTCTTGGTATACATCAGCTTATCAAACGGCTTGCCCTTCAGAAGAGCGTTGCACGCATCAACCCATTCCTCGTAGGTTGGTGGTGTGAATTCATCAAATGTGACCTGTGGGAAATCGGTTTTGCCTTCCGACTGTTTCAGAATCGCTTCCAATTCCTTATCGGTAAGCTGTCTTTCCTGATTTTCCGCGGATGTTGCTTTTGTTACTTCATCCATGAAATAGTTCCTCCTTTAATAATTTATGGCCGCCCACTGACTTACCAGCGCAAATCAAGAGAACGCCCCTTTAGACAATTTCAATCAGACAGATAGTTCACCTCCTTCAGGTTCACGTCTTGGTCCTACCATAAAAAAACGACTGACCCAGTGGGGGCAGCCGGAAAATAATGAGACCAGGACCGATCTCAATCCCCTCCCCATCTCTCGCAGGTTGACGGAAATACGGATCTTCTCACAAGCCCTGATCTTAGACAGAATCAAATCATGTCTTGGATAGACCCCTACTTCCTTCGCGGTGATTCATTGGCAGATAGTTCTCCTGGCTCGGGCTCCTCATCTCTTCACGCCTTCCCAGACTTTCGCCCAGTGACATATCTGTGAGAGACTCCTCCTTACAGTGGCGGGACCGCTCCGGCTTAGACCGGATTCTCTTTTATGCTTTCGCATCTGCCAGCCATATGAAATTGTCTAAATGACTACAGTCTCAGTATAATTCATATTCTTCTCAGTGTCAATCAATGTTTTTCTCCATCTTATACATTTTTTGCTAATAATATATCTGAAATCACAAATTATGCATTGAACAGCAGATATGATTTATATTATAATAGATTTGTATATAAAGTTTATTTCATTATCATTATTTTTATTCTCATACAAGGAGCTTACCATGGTACTCGATCCGAAAGCCAAAGAAACCGTCAGAGAAGAAGCCCTTCGGCTTTCTAAAGAATTTGCTAAACTTGATGGCAGACGTCCGCGCGTTCTCCTCATAGAAATGGAAAATGATCTCGAAAGTGATCGTGAAGAACGAAAACTTGCCGCCAATGCATTTGCAGACTCCGGCTGGGACGTCGACGTCAGCCCCTCGCAGCAGCCAGCGGATGCTGCCAAGGGTGCAGCAGACAATGACGTCCACTTCGTCTTCTACACCACGACCGGTGAAGCTAGAGGCAAGAATGCTGTCGCCCTCTCGCGTGCCCTTGCCCTCTATGGCCGTGATGATATCCTGATCGCCGTTCATCAGGTGCCGCCTGAAGAAAAAGAATCTCTCTTCCGCTACGGCATCCTCTGTGCCTTCGCCAAAGACTGCGATTACCTCCAGGCTTCCCTCACCATGCTCCGTATCTTGATCGCAAGAGAAAAGCAGGAAATGGAAGAGGACGATGCCTACTGAGGCGTGACTTATAGCAGTGAGCAAAAGACCAGAGAACGGCCTTGAAGAGGGATCCTCCTTTCGCATGAAAGGGATCGACCGCTTCACCCCTTTCGGTGTCGCTATTTCTTATCCGCTATCAAGCCTTCCCCCTTCTTGCTGTCACAAACCAAATACAGAAAGCAACGTGTGATCCGCTCTCGCGGAAATGAAGAAACAAAAACGGAGTGCCTGATCCCCTTGCGCACTCCGTTTTATGGCAACAAAAAAGCAGCGCTTACGCGCTGCTTTTTCATATCGGCTATTAGCCAACGGTGAACAGAACGTCGCCGCCCTGTACGGACTGGCCTTCGGATACCGGCATGCCGGTGATCTTGCCATCGCATGGAGCCATGATCGGGTTGCCCATTTTCATAGCTTCGAGAACGAGGACTTCGTCGCCGGAAGCAACTGCATCGCCAACATGTTTGTTGATGCGGATAACTTTGCCCGGCATTGGAGCTTCAACGGATTCGCCTGCGCCTGCAGGAGCTGCTGCCGGAGCTGGAGCCGGAGCCGGTGCTGGAGCCGGAGCCGGAGCTGCTGCCGGTGCTGGAGCTGCTGCCGGTGCCGGTGCTGCTACTGCCGGTGCCGGTGCTGCTGCTGCAGCACCGCCGTCTTTTACTACTACATCGTAATCCTGGCCGTTAACTGTTACAGTAAATTTTCTCATTGTCTTTCCTCCTAAATGATTGTACTTTCAACTTTCAATTAGAACTGCTGAGTGCCGGAAACACCTGCAAGACGAGATGCAGAGGTCCAGCCACTTCTAGCTGCCGGGCGGATGGAGACGATTTCGCCGCCACCCATCGCAACGATTGCAGCAGCGATTGCTGCTACAACTGCACCATTGTCAGCTGCTTTAGGAGCTGCTGCTCTAGCTGGAGCTGCCTTCTTCGGAGCTGCTGCCGGTGCCGGTGCTGCGGACTGATTGAGAGATGAACGTACCTGCCAGATCATGATCAGCGCTACTACTGCTACGATAGCAGCAAATACCGCGATATACATAACTGTGTTGTTATCCATCTGTACCCATCCTTTCAATTAGAGTTTTTCTTGCAGCAAATATTACAGCGGAATGTTGCCGTGTTTCTTTGCTGGATGTACTTCGTGCTTGGAAGCAAGCATCTTCAGTGCATTGATGATTGTCGGACGAGTGTTTCTCGGATCGATAACTGCGTCTACATAGCCACGTTCAGCAGCTTTGTATGGAGTTGCGAATTCTTCGACGTATTCAGCTGTACGCTGTTCTTTGTTCGGGTCTTTCTTGAAGATGATGTTTGCAGCGCCTGCAGGTCCCATAACAGCGATTTCAGCGGTTGGCCAAGCGAATACCTGGTCAGCGCCCTGTTCACGGGAGCACATAGCGATGTAGGAACCACCGTAAGCTTTACGGAGGATCATGGTGATCTTCGGAACGGTTGCTTCGCAGTATGCGAACAGCATCTTAGCGCCGTGACGAATTACGCCAGCATATTCCTGCTGTTTGCCTGGCAGGAAGCCTGGTACATCGACAATGTTTACAACCGGGATGTTGAAGCAGTCGCAGAAACGGATGAAACGAGCGGATTTATCGGATGCATTGTAATCAAGGCAGCCTGCCATGAATGCTGGCTGGTTTGCAATGATACCAACGGTCTGTCCATCGAAACGTGCGAAGCAGGTAATAATATTCTTAGCGAATTCTTTAGCTACATCGTAGTATTCACCGTTATCTACAACGGATTTGATAACGTCATACATGTTGTATGGAGCGTTGGAGTTTTCTGGCATGATGGTATCGAGAGCCGGATCGGTTCTGGTCGGATCATCACCGGTTTCAACGATAGGAGCATCTTCCATGTTGTTGCTCGGCAGGAAGGAGAGCAGGTAACGAATCTGTTTAATGCAGTCTTCGTCGTTGTCGCAAGCGAACTGAGCTACACCGGAAGTACGGTTGTGGGTCATAGCGCCGCCGAGTGCTTCAGCGGTGATCTTTTCGCCGGTAACGGATTCAACAACTGCCGGGCCGGTCAGGAACATCTGGGATGTTTTCTTGACCATGTAAATGAAGTCGGTCAGAGCTGGGGAGTATACAGCGCCGCCTGCAGATGGTCCCATGATAGCAGAGATCTGCGGAATAACGCCGGATGCAATGGTGTTGCACCAGAAGATCTTGCCGTAACCAGAGAGTGCATCGACAGCTTCCTGAATACGAGCTCCGCCGGAATCGTTCAGGCCTACGCAAGGAGCACCGACTTTGAGAGCCAGTTCATTTACGTGAACGATCTTAGCAGCGTGCATTTCGCCAAGGGAGCCGCCTTCAACGGTGAAGTCCTGTGCGAATGCAAATACGAGTCTGCCGTCAACGGTACCGTAACCGGTAACAACGCCTTCGCCCGGGAGATCTTTCTTTTCCTGACCGAAGTTGTGGCAGCGGGATTTTACAAGGGCATTGACTTCTACGAAAGTGCCTTCATCAAACAGAAGAGCCAGTCTTTCACGAGCAGTCAGTTTGCCTTTTGCATGCTGTTTTTCAACTTTCTTTTCTCCACCCATAGCCTCTACATGAGCGAGGTTTTTGTGAAGAAGTTCAATTCTTTCTGCAACAGTTGCCATTCTTACACCTCCAAAAATTTTAGGGACCCCCGTAAGGGGGATGCCTTACCCCAGTGGGCAAGGCATTTGCCATCGTTCAATTAAGCCTTGAAGGATGGGCCGCCTGGGCGTTCTGTCAGTTCAAGCAGAAGGCCTGTAGCCTTTGGATGCAGGAAAGCGATGTGACAGCCGCCAGCACCGATACGATATTTCTTATCGATGAGCGGAACTTCTTTAGCCTGCAGGTCAGCAAGGCAAGCTTCGATGTCGTCGACACGAAGTGCTACATGCTGGAAACCATTCTTGCCGCCGTTTGCTTTTTCGATGAAACGAGCAATCGGGCCGTCCGGAGTGGTGGAACCCAGGAATTCGAGTTCGCAAGCTTCGGTCTGAGCAGACGGTTTGAAGAAGCTGGTGGTTACATGCTGTTCTTCGACGGTTTCATCCGGAAGGGATGGATCCAGTCCAAGGATGTCTTTCATCTGCTGTTTGATCAGCTGAAGATCTTTAACAGCAACGCCTACATGGTCCACACAAAGTACTTTGAATGCCATAATAAACTCCTCCTTTAAAATTATTTGAATATTTTGCCTACAATGGAATCAACGACCGTGAACGGATCTGTCTTCCGTTCAAAGACGTCTTCCACGCAGTCACTAAATTCACCCGTCGAGGAAATATTTTCCTCAATATGACGGGAAATGCGATCGTGAATCATTTCCAGCATCTCGCTTCTAGCCCGTTCACGTCTTCTTTCTTCAAGGAGACCGGACTCTTCGAGGTACTTTCTATGTTCGCCCAGAGCTGCTACTACTTCGGCTACGCCCTGATCTTTGTTCGCGATCGTTCTCTCGATCGGAGGACGCCAGTTCTGAGCTTCGCCCAGATCAAGCATCATTTCGATTTCGACGTTCAAACGATCTGCGCCATCGCGATCACATTTGTTGATGCAGAATACATCACCAATTTCAAGGATACCTGCTTTGATAGCCTGAATATCGTCGCCTAGTCCAGGTACGAGCACAACAAGTGTCGTATCCGCATTTTTAACGATATCAACTTCTGATTGTCCTACGCCTACTGTTTCGATGAGAATAACATCGAGACCGAAAGCATCCATCAGTTTGACCGCATCTGCAGTCTTACGGGAAAGTCCGCCAAGGCTGCCGCGCGTACCCATACTACGGATATAAACACCCTTATCCAAGGTCAGGTCGTTCATTCTGATACGGTCACCAAGGATGGCGCCGCCGGAGAATGGACTGGTAGGATCGATGGCTACGATACCTACCGTCTTGCCCTGCTTACGGAACTGCTTAATGAGGGCATCTGACAGTGTGCTCTTACCCGCACCAGGCGCACCAGTAATACCGATGACCTGTGCACGACCGGTATGGTGATAGATTTCTTTCATGATATCTTCAAATCCATCCCGTTCGTCTTCAACGATGGTAATTGCTCTCGCTAAGGCACGTCTGGATCCATTCCAAAAATCCTTCATAGAAAATTCCATGGATGCACCGCCTTTTCGAAGAGTAAATAATATAGTTGCAATGGGACTGAGTATCCCCCCAGCCCCATGCAAGCTACATTTCAACTAATAAACTGTCAAGCTAGTCAGTCTAAAAGCCGATTATTTTACGTTTTCTTTAATGAAGTCGATAACTTCTTTGGTTGGTGTGCCAGGAGTGAAGATAGCTTTTACGCCAGCTTCTTTCAGGCCTGGGATATCGGATTCCGGAATTACGCCGCCGCCAACTACGAGAACGTCGCCCATTCCTTTAGCTTTCAGTGCTTCAACAACTTCCGGGAAGAGGGTGTTGTGAGCGCCGGAGAGCAGGGACAGAGCTACAACATTAACGTCTTCTGCGTCTGCTGCTTCAACGATCTGTTCAACGGTCTGGCGAAGACCGGTGTAAATAACTTCCATGCCTGCATCACGAAGTGCACGAGCAATAACTTTTGCGCCACGATCATGTCCATCAAGACCCGGTTTAGCTACCAGTACTCTGATACGTTTGTCTGCCATTGTAAATTACCTCCAGAAATATTTGAGTAATGTAATTATCTTTGCTTCAGGCTGCCCTTAGATTAGAGGGTGTTGTGCGGTTTGTATTCGCCGTAAACTTTACGCAGAACGCCGCAGATTTCGCCTTCGGTGCAGTATGCACGTACGCAGTCGAGGATGACTGGCATGAGGTTGATGTGGTCTGGGCCTTCAGCCGGAGTCTGAGCTGCTTTTTCAAGTTTAGCCAGTTCTTCAGCAACTTTAGCCTGGTCACGGTTTGCTTTATCCTGAGCGAGCTGAGCTTTCTTCTTTTCGCCAACGGATGCGTCGATTTTCAGCAGGCCGGTAACCGGTGGTTCTTCCATGGTGAATTTGTTGACGCCAACGATGGTTCTTTCGCCGGATTCAACAGACATCTGCCAAGCGTAAGCAGCGTCCTGAATTTCTTTCTGGATGTAGCCTTTATCAATAGCTTCTACTGCGCCGCCCATTTCATCGATCTTGCGGATGTATTCTTTAGCTTCTGCTTCGATAGCATTGGTCATAGCTTCAACATAGTAGGAGCCGCCGAGCGGATCAACTACGTCAGCCAGGCCGGATTCGTAAGCTACGATCTGCTGGGTACGCAGAGCGATGGTTACGGATTCAGTGGTCGGCAGAGCCAGAGCTTCATCGCGGGAGTTGGTGTGCAGGGACTGGGTTCCGCCCATAACTGCTGCAGCGGTCTGGAGAGCAACACGGATGATGTTGTTGTTTGGCTGCTGAGCGGTCAGCATGGAACCAGCGGTCTGGGTGTGGAAACGCAGTTTCATGGACTTCGGGTTTTCTGCATGGAATCTTTCCTTCAGAATGGTAGCCCACAGACGGCGGGATGCACGGAACTTTGCAACTTCTTCGAGTACGTTGTTGTGAGCATTCCAGAAGAAGGACAGACGGCCTGCGAATTCATCGATCTTCATGCCAGCTTTCAGAGCTGCTTCGATGTATGCGATACCATCAGCGATGGTGAATGCGATTTCCTGAGCAGCGGTGGAGCCTGCTTCACGGATGTGGTAGCCGGAAATGGAGATGGTGTTCCACTTCGGTACGTTTACGGAGCAGTATTCGAAGATATCGGTGATCAGACGCATGGACGGTTTAACCGGGAAAATGTAGGTGCCGCGAGCTGCGTATTCTTTCAGGATATCGTTCTGGATGGTGCCGCGAAGAGCAGCTGCCGGAACGCCCTGTTTTTCAGCTACAGCGATGTACATAGCCAGCAGCACGGAAGCCGGTGCGTTGATGGTCATGGAAGTGGAAACTTTGCCGAGGTCGATGCCGTCGAACAGTCTTTCCATATCGTAGAGGGAGTCGATAGCTACGCCTACTTTACCAACTTCGCCAGCGGACATTTTGTCGTCGGAGTCATAGCCGATCTGGGTTGGCAGGTCGAATGCGCAGGACAGGCCGGTGCCGCCGTTAGCGATCAGGTATTTGTAACGTTTGTTGGATTCTTCAGCGGTGGAGAAACCAGCATACATACGCATGGTCCAGAGTTTGCCACGGTACATGGTCGGCTGTACGCCACGGGTGTATGGATATTCGCCCGGGAATCCGAGGTCTCTTTCATAGTCGAAACCTTCGAGATCGAGTGGGGTGTACAGGTTCTTGTGTTTCAGACCAACTCTTTCCGGATGTTTTGCGCACTGTTTTGCATAGGTGTCATTGTAAGCTGCAAGTTTAGCTTTCAGGGATTCGTTAGACATGAGTTCATCTTCCTCCTAAAAAAGTAAGTATGTAAAACTCTAGGAAGCCTTTTCCTTGACTTCGGTGGCCGCGACTTTGTGTTCTTCTTACCACTTACATAGGATCTATCTTCCCAATGGGGTCACGCAAAGCCCTTGGCTGCTGCAGTGCTCATTCGAGTCTTCTTGCAGCAGCGATTGGGGACTCTTGCTGACCCATGTATTGACACTGTCTTGTGACAGATATCACCATAGGTAATTATACAGTATTATCTGTATTTGTAAAGCATTAAATGCCTTGCCTCATGCGGCTTCTTGAATAATTAAATTATTTCTTGAAGTGCATGTCGCCGGTTTCAGCGAGGCTTTCATGGAATTTGAATGCTTCCTGAAGGAGATGCGGGGTCTGGCTTTCGCCGCAAGCTGCGCATGCTCTTTCATAGTAGTCCATGAGCTGATCTCTGAAAGACGGATGAGCGACGTTGTTGATGATGACCTTTGCTCTTTCTTTCGGGGACAGGCCGCGAACATCAGCGACGCCCTGTTCGGAAATGAATACATGGGTATCATGTTCGGTGTGGTCAACATGGGAGCACATCGGAACAACTGCGGAGATCTTGCCGCCCTTTGTGGTGCTGTGGCAGAAGAAGCAGGACAGGAATGCGTTACGAGCAAAGTCGCCGGAACCGCCGATACCGTTCATCAGCTTGGTACCTGTTACATGGGTGGAGTTTACGTGGCCGTAAATATCCATTTCCAGAGCGGTGTTCATGCCGATAACGCCGATTCGACGAACAACTTCACCGTTGTTGGAGATTTCCTGCGGACGAAGAACGATCTTCTTGTTGTATTTTTCAATGTTTGCATAGAAGCGTTTCAGTCCGTCCGGGGATGGGGAGAGGGAAGTACCGGAGATCATGTCGATCTTGTCTTTATCGATCAGGTCAAACATGCCATCCTGAATAACTTCGGTGTATACAGAAAGGTTCTTGAAGTCGGATTCTACGAGGCCATGGATAACAGCGTTTGCTACGTTGCCTACGCCGGACTGCAGCGGCAGCAGGTTTTCCGGCAGTCTTCCATGTTTTACTTCGTTCTTCAGGAAGTCAACCAGGTTGTTGCCCATAGCTTCTGCATCGTCATCGAGCGGAGCCAGTGCACGGGTAACGTCTGGCAGATCGCATGGAACGATAGCAACGATCTTGGACGGATCGCAAGGGATGTACGGGGTGCCTACGCGGTCGCCTGCATGGAGAATCGGAATCGGTTCACAGAATGGCGGATTCTTACGCATGTAAATATCAGCCATGCCAGCGAGTTCCAGCGGCTGGGTGGTGTTGACTTCTACAATGACTTTCTTTGCAGTGTCAACATATACCGGAGAGTTACCGATAGCGGTGGTCGGATAGAGTTCACCGTTCGGTCCGATCTTGCAGACTTCTACTACTGCGAAATCTGGGCCTGTTACGTGTTCACCCTTCACGTTGGTGAAGAAGCCAGCACGGATCTGCTGTGCAACGTGGGACAGGTGCAGATCGTAATAGTTTACTTTGCCTGCATTGATAGCTTTTCTCAGGTTGGCATTGGTCTGATAAGGCATACGGTTTCTGATGCCGTTTACAGCGACCAGTTCGGTATCGATCTGGGAACCGGTGGAAGCGCCGGTCCATACGTCTACCTGGAATGGAGTTTCTTTCATACGTTCTGCGAGTTCATGCATGGTGATCTTCGGATAGCCGCATGGGGTGAATCCGGAGATACCAAGGATGTCGCCTGCCTGAATCATAGCTGCTGCAGTTTTAGCATCACAGATTTTTGCTTTCAGATCTGCACTTTCAATTCTGCTAAGGAATTCGCTATCATTGGTGTCGATCATTACTATCATCCTCCCAAAAATATAAAAATATCAAAAGTCCAGTACCTCTGTGAGCTTTCTCTATGGTCTGGAACTTTTTGCCTCATAAAAGCACAGCCGCGCTTCCAAAGTATAAAAGAAAAAGGAGTTCTTTCTGTATCTATATGACCGCATGTAAACCATGTCTCATATCATCAGAAAAACTCCTCCTTAGTATCATCGGTCTCACCGACTGTATTTATGACCTCTCAGTCATCAATGTTATTATATCACATTTTTTTCGAAAGGTTCGTAAAAAGTAAGTTCTTTGTTTTTAAAATTCTCATAGGCATGTTATAAATAATTCCTATTAGACAAATCATCAATTATGTGACTTATAGAGTGCATGTTAGGAAATCGCAAACTCTAGCAGTGGAAGTTATCGGAAATGGGTTCGGGGGTAGCCACAGGGGCATGATGCCCTTTGATTACATTTGAAAGCCTCGCTTGAATGAGGAATGAGAAATGGTGGTGCGGCACATAAAACTATGGAAGCGCCACGGAAGTTTGAAACCAGCGGTTTTCCATATCGCAAACCTAATCCCTAGCTACTAGTCACTAGTCCCCGTTTCCCACGCAAAGTGCGGAAAGGCTCCAGAAGCAGAAGGAGATCGAGCGTCCGAAGAGGACATGGTCGCTCATGCCGATGACGGCGATGGCCATGACCATGAGCAGTCCGCCAAGCCCCATCGTTCGCGTGAAGAGGCTGGCCTTCCCCCGATAGAGCTTCCAGCAGAGGAATCCCTGTTCAAAGAAGGTCAGTAGGAAGGCTGCTCCGCCTATGATACCGACTTCAGCGAGCATATTGAGGTACATGTTGTGCGCATGGAAGATGAGGACGTGTTCATCCTGAATGAAGAAGTTGTAGTCGGGATAGGCCAGATAATAACTCCCCCACCCCACACCGAGAAGCGGGTGCTCTTCGATCATGGCGATGGTGCTCTCCCATAGGGCAAAGCGCAGGCCGACAGAGGTGTCCTCGCCGGAGAAGAGGGACAGGAAACGCTCGACCATCTGCCCGTGGTAGAAGAGGAGAACGAGAGGGATGAGGAAGAAAAGAAAGCCGAACCGCTTGTCATAGAAGAGGGTGAGTCCGAGCACGATAGCCGCAAGGCTCAGCCATGCGCCGCGTGAATAGGTCAGCGCAAGGCAGAGAAGCAGGACGAAGAGAATGACGGCAAAAGCCCATTTCCTTTTTTTCTGGCGCTCCCGCAGAAAGAAAGCAGTCAGGATGCTGATGATCATCACGGCATAGGCCCCGAGGAGATTCGGATTTTCCAGTGTCGAATACATGCGGCGCCGAAGGAGAGGAAATCTCTCGGGATCGACCCAGCTCTGCGCCGTCATATCAGCTGCCATGCCTGCCACATTCGCATACTGGATGAAGCCATAGGCGGCCACGCAGATGGCTCCTGCCAGGAAGGCATAGAGCGCCTTCTCCTTTTCTCGCACGGAGGAAAGGAGAGAAAGGATCAGAAGGTAGATCGCGGCATACATCAATGGCTGGAAGGCCCAGTTCATGAGCGAAAAAGCAGGGGCGGGAGAGCTGAATCCGGAGAAAAAGGCACACGCCAAAAAAAACGCCGGCAGTCCCCAGAAGCGAGGGCACACGCATTTCACTTCGCCCGTGGTGCAATGATTCACTGCCCAGAGAAGAAGGCAGGGGAGAAGTGTCACGTAAAACACATAGGGATGAAGCGGCAGCAGAAAGAGTGTCGCATATAAAAGATGCTGGATGTTCTTTTTCGAAGCGAGGAATCGCATGGATGGGCTCCTGACGTAGGAAATGATATTTTTTCTATGATCTTATCTCAGTATATCATTATATAGAATGGGAAACTGTTCAGCAATAGAGAATGGGAAAGGGTTCGGGGTTCGGGGTTCGGGGTTCAGGGTTCAGGGTTTGCCCCGGTGACGTGCTGTCCCTTGCTTGCGTGCGGAAGAGGGGGAGCGGGTTCTATAGGTTCAAAGTAGTAGGTGTGGCACATAAAAAGCAGAAGCACCGCGGAGTATAAATAGGGTGATGCCTGAAAGTGGCATTTAGTCACCAGCCACCAGTCACTCGAGGCTCCTAATCCCTAGCTACTAATTCCTAATCCCTGCTTTCAAACTTCAAGGTTAGCCCCTTGGACGTGCCGTCCTTTGATTGCGCGCGAAAGAGGTTCGGCAGGTTCTATGAGGTTAATGGGTAGAGCGGGGGCGGTGCGGCGCATAAGAATATAGAAGCGCCGCGGAGGTTTGAAATTAGGGAAACGCTGATTAAATCGCAGAGTCGGATTTCATATGGATTTTTATCCATAGCTTCGTCATCATATTCCTTACATAGCTCGCTACTCTCGTCAGATGATTCCTTGCTCTGTATAAAAATCCAAGAATGAAATCTGACAACGATTTAATCAGTGTTTCCCTAGCGGTTTTCTCGTATCGCAAACCTAATCCCTAGCCACTAATCCCTAGCTACCAGTCACTAGTCACCGCCCCAACAAAAAACTCCCCTTCCGGGGAGTTTTTTGTTGGGGCGCGATCAGAATACAGTCTTGACAGAGCCGCCGTATTTCTTTTCGATGAAGTCCTTGACTTCTTTGCTTGTGAGAGCTTTCATGAGCTTCTGGAGTTCCGGACGGTTTTCATCCCCTTCACGGACAGCTACGATATTCGCATACGGGGAGTCGGATCCTTCGCTGTAGATGGCGCTCTTCGGATCGAGTTTGGCTTCGAGAGCGAAGTTCATATTGATGATCGCGATATCCGCATCCTCCAGGGCACGCGGAAGCTGCGGCGCTTCCAGTTCGGAGAATTTCAGGTTCTTCGGGTTCTCTGCGATATCCTGCGAGGTCGCGGTGATCGGAGCGCCTTCTTTCAGCTTGATAAGACCGGCAGACTGGAGGACGAGGAGGGCGCGGCCGCCATTGGTCGGGTCATTCGGAATAGCTACATGCGCGCCGTCAGCCAAGTCATTCAGGGACTTCAGCTTCTTGGAATACACGCACATCGGTTCGAGATGGACAGCCCCCATGGATTTCAGCTTCAGGCCTTTGGATTTGCAAAATTCATCGAGGTACGGCTTATGCTGGAAGAAGTTCGCATCGAGGCTCTTATCCGCAAGCGCCAGATTTGGCTGGACATAGTCGGTGAATTCGACCATTTCGACTTTGACGCCTTCTTTGGCGAGCTTGTCTTTCACAGCGCCGACGATCTCAGCGTGCGGTACCGGAGATACGCCGACTTTGATGGTAGTTTCTTTGCCAGCTGCGGAAGAAGCAGAGGACGCGGCTTTCTGATCACCGCAGCCTGCGATGATGCCAGCAGCCGCGAGGACTGCAGCCGATACGAGGATGGCTTTCTTGAAGTTCATAGGGATCCCTCCAGATGGAAAAAGAGAGGCGCGGCTATGCACCGCACGCATATTAAATATAGTTTTATTTATAGCACTAGTGAAAGGGCCGCGTCAAGAGGAAATCAAGGTTCAGGGTTCAGGGTTAGCCTATGGGGCGTGCTGTCCTTTAATTGCGTGAGAAAGCCTCGCTTGAATGAGAAATTAGAAATGAGAAATGGTGGTGTGGCGCATAAAAATATAGAAGCGCCGCGGAGTTTTGATAGCGCTTCGCGCTGTCGTCATTTCGAGCGTAGCCGAGAAATCTATATGGCAGAACGCTCATTGCCTGATGTGAGGCAGCACCAAGACATCGTTTCCCCTCAGCGCATACACGCTGATTCCTCCAAGGCAGTAGAGATCCCTCGGCTGCGCTCGGGATGACGATGCCGAAAAACCCCAGTCACCAGTCACTAGTCACTCGAGGCTCCCAATCCCTAGCCACTAATCATCCCTGCTTTCAAACTTTAGTCACAAATAAAAAATCACGCCATGCGCCTTTCGCGCATCGCGTGATCTTCTTTTTGCAAGTTTATTCCTTCATGACTGTCCCATCAGCGAGTGTGATGGTGTGTCCGTTGTACTGGATCGTGCCCAGATTGAAGAGGCTGGTGACCTCAGAGTCTGCCGTCAGGTTCCATGTAGAGCCTTCCGCGATGAAGACATCGGCATTGGTCTTGTACGGAGCGCCCTCCTGGGCATTCGGAGCGATGGTGATCGCGCCGGTCCATGTGGACTGGTCTTTGATATTGAGATTGATATCCGAGATGGTATCGAGGAGAATGTCGCCATTCAGGATCTGATGCGACAGGATGACTTCTGCGTGACCGCCGTTCGCGCCCGCATCGCCCCAGCCGTAACCGCCGTCATTGCCTGTGATGGTGAAGACAGGCGATGCTTCATCCTGCGTGAGCGTGCTGTCATTCAGCGTGATGCGGCAGTGAGTGCCGGTCACATAGAACATGCCGCCCTTGTGAGAGATGAGGCTTGCATGATTTGCCTCGAACTGCTGCGTCCCCGTGACACCGATCGCGTCGGCGTCCGAGTACATGACGATGTTATAAGGAAGCGCGCCCGTCTCATTGCCTTCGAGCGTCGCTCCGTCGAGCGTGATGGAGCTGATATTCTTGATAACGGCTGCCTTGGTCTTTTCCGCCTTGACAGAGCCGCCTGTGACGGTCACATCACCTTCGGTATAGATCCCGTGTGCATTGGCACCGGAAGCGGTGAAGGCAGAGTTTTCGGTGAGAAGAATGCCGCCGTTTTTAGAAATACGGATCGCTGCCGACTGATTTCCTGTCGTGGAAACCGTCGAGTCCTGCACCTTCATCATCGCACGCTGGGAGACTTCGACGCCCGCTGCCTGCGCGCCCGTGGTAGAAACCTCTGCATTCGTCAGATTGATGTACGTGCCCTTGCTGTAGCCATAGGCGCCCGTCGCGCCGTTTCCTGTGCTGGAAATCTTCGCATCCGTGAAAGCACCGTGTCCGCCATGGGTCACGAGCAGCGCTGCATTCATCCCGTAAAGGTCACTGCTTTCTGCACTCGAAGTATCGCCGGACTTCGTGATGGTATCGCCCTTCGCGGTGATGTATGCCATGGAGACGCGGAGCGCATTCTCATCCGCTTTGTCCGAGCTGTAAGTCATACCGTCATACGCACCATCGGATCCGATCTCGGCGGCTGCGCTCCCCTGGTCTGCGGTATACTTCGCTGCCGGTGTCGGGGCAGGCTCCGGTTCCGGTTCCGGCTCGGGCTCGGGCTCTGGTTCCGGTTCGGGCAGCGGAGCGGGCTCCGGTTCCGCAGGCTTCGGTGCTTCTGGTGAAAGATTCTTGAACGTGCCGGACTCGACCGCGTTCTGGACATCAGGCAGCGTCAAAGACAGCCCCTTCAGCAAGGCATCGGTGTAGTTCACACTTTCAGCAGGTGCTTCCTGAGCTGCCACCGGAGCCGCTGGAGCAGGCTCTGCAGCTTCTGCCATAGAAAGCGGCAGCACTGCCCCTGTCAGAGCCAGCGCGCAGAGAAGGGACGTCAGTTTATTGGATTTCATAGGATTCCTCTTTTCTTTACTTGAAGCCATATTGACCTGAAACTATATATAAAGGTGTAAAAATGCATTTCCTGTCATACTGACTTCCATTTTACAACATTCTTTGAGAATTGTCATTAAAGAAAGGTTTAAGGAAACAGGATTCGCTCGTGGGGCGTGCCCTGAAGTTTGAAAGCAGGGATGAGGAGAGCTAGTGACTGGTAGCTAGGGATTAGTAGCCTCGAGTGACTAGTGATTGGTGACTGGTGACTAGGGACTAGGGACTAGTAGCTGGGGATTAGGTTTGCGATATGGGAAAACCGCTGGTTTCAAACTTCCGCGGCGCTTCCATAGTTTTATGTGCCGCACCAGCACTTCGCATTTCACATTTCTTATTTCTTATTCAAGCGAAACTTTCGCACGCAATCAAAGGGCCATCCCTCCCCCCAAACCTCTCTCATTTGTGCTACAATGAGAAAAGCAAAAATCACTATTTCCTATTCACTCTGTATTTCCCTGAGGAGGCCATTATGCATATCCATGTCATTGATCATCCGCTGATCCAGCACAAGCTGACCATTATGAGAAAGAAAGAAACCAGCTCCGGCGAGTTCCGCCGTCTGCTGCAGGAAATCACACTCCTGATGGGCTATGAACTCACCCGAGACCTGCCGCTCGAAGATGTCGCCATCGAGACGCCGCTCGAAAAAGCGACAGGGAAACAGGTCGCCGGCAAGAAGCTCGGCATCGTCCCGATCCTGCGCGCCGGCTTCGGCATGGTGGAAGGCCTCACCGAACTCATGCCGTCTGCCCGCATCGGCGTCATCGGCCTCTACCGCGATCCCGTCACCGCCAAGCCGGTCGAATACTACTGCAAGCTGCCGGATGTGGAAAATCGTGACTTCATCCTTGTCGATCCGATGCTCGCTACCGGAGGCAGCGCCGTCGCAGCCATCGACATGATGAAAGAAAAAGGCGTAAAGAATATCAAATTCATGTGCCTCGTCGCTGCCCCGGAAGGTGTCGAGGTCGTAAACAAGGCACATCCGGATGTACCGATCTATACCGCCTCCCTCGACCGTCAGCTGAATGAAAAGAAATACATCCTCCCGGGCCTTGGCGATGCCGGCGACCGCATCTTCGGGACAAAGTAAGAAGGTTTAAGGTTTAACGGTTCAAGGTTCAGGGGTATGGTGGCGGCTTCGCCGCAAGTATATAGGCGATGCCCGCTTGCCGTTTTCCTCCCCGTTTCCATACAAAAAGCCGCAGAGTGAATCCAGCGATTCCCTCTGCGGCTTTTTTGATGCCGATGAAATATAAGCGGCTTTCCCCGCATGTGCCGCGCACCTCTCCGCTTTTCTCATCTGTCTTTCATGCCGCCAGTGCCCTATCCGCCCCTTCGGGGCACCTTCCCCACAAGGGGGGAGGCGATACGAGGGAAACCTGCTATCAAGAGGCCTTCGGGCATCGCCCCATCTATACTCCGCGGTGCTTAGATCCTTCGACTCCGTTCTCCCGTTTCAGATAAGTCATTTTTAAGGAAACACTGATTAAATCGTTGTCAGATTTTACTCTTGAATTTTTAGGCATAGCGAGGAATAACCTGACGCGAATAGCGAGCTATTTAAGGAAGGCTATGACGAAGCTATGTATAAAAATTCTTGTAGAAGCTGACTCTGCGATTGAATCAGCGTTTCCTTAACATACGACGTTTTTCTCCGCTCAGGATGACGAAATGCGCCGCACCACAACCTTGAACCCTCAATCAAAGGGCGCCCCGCCCACGGGATTCCCCTTCTATCCCATCCGTTCCACGACATCCTTTGCCCAGTCGCGGTCGATATAGAGATCATTCCTTGTCGCGGCATCGAGGCGTTCATACGCGCTGTCATAGATGGCCTTGTACAGGGATTCATCAAATTCCATCGATGCCACCATCTCTCCCGCTCTGCGGAAGAGGAAGCCGTGCACGCCGTCATCATTGGTCGCGAAATAAATCTCGTCGATCTTCTTATCCTTGTAGTGCGCCTCGACATTGTCCCATACGGAGCTCTTGATGATTTCCACGATCCGGTCATCGAAGCCCGCATCGAGGATGAGGAGCTTTTCCTTGAACGCATTGTAAGAACGGACGATACGTTTCCGGTAGCCGTCGAAGGCATTCCCACGCTGGTCTAAGATCTGCGCCATATCCGATGTATCGCCGCCGTCCGCGCTGACGTAGATCAGCACCTTATCCTCCTGCTGATGATAGAGGAAATTGTAATTCAAAAGCGCTGACGCGCCGCACTCCGGGCAATGGAAACGGAAGGCCTCGTCATTTCTGACCTTCTCCTTCATCTCCGGATTTTCCATCGTATTGATGCTGTCCCATACGAGGAAAGACGTCTTCTTCCCGCATTTCGGACAGGTGATCTCCTGCATAGCACTCTGTGACATAATTGGCCTCCTGTAATTGAATCTCTATCCATTATAACAGGGGACCTGCGCCTTGGGAAGAAATAGTGAGAAATCAAAACAGAGCGCAGAAAGCGAGGCGACGCGACGCTTTATAAGGAAATACCGTTTCTAAAATGAGATGCTCATCACATCACGCTCGCGATCTCCCCCGTGATCGCGGAAGCCGCAGCGACTTCCGGATTCACGAGATAGGCCTTCGCACGCGGTGAACCGAAGCGGCCGAGGAAATTGCGGTTATTCGTACCGAGCATGACCTCTCCCTCCCCCATGAGCGCCATGGTCCTGCCCTCGCAGAAAGAGCAGTAGGGCGGCGTCACCAGTGCGCCATTAACGAGAGTACCCTATCCACCGCTAACGCGGTCCCCTTCCCCAATGGGGAAGGCAACGAAACGAGAATACCGCTTTTCTCGCATTGTCAGAACAAATACACGCATATGTGGAAAAAGAATATCGACGGACAAAGCCTTCCCCGCGTGGGAAAGGTGGCGAGCGGAGCGGGCCGGATAGGGTTCTGACGGTATGAAAGAGAGCGAGGGAGATCGTCTCAAGTACGCCATTAACGAGAGTACCCTATCCACCGCTGACGCGGTTCCCCTTCCCCAATGGGGAAGGCAACGAAACGAGAATACCGCTTTTCTCGCATTGTCAGAACAAATACACGCATATGTGGAAAAAGAATATCGACGGACAAAGCCTTCCCCGCGTGGGAAAGGTGGCGAGCGGAGCGGGCCGGATAGGGTTCTGACGGTATGAAAGAGAGCGAGGGAGATCGTCTCAAGTACGCCATTAACGAGAGTACCCTATCCACCGCTGACGCGGTTCCCCTTCCCCAATGGGGAAGGCAACGAAACGAGAATACCGCTTTTCTCGCATTGCCAGAACAAATACACGCATATGTGGAAAAAGAATAACGACGGACAAAGCCTTCCCCGCGTGGGGAAGGTGGCGAGCGGAGCGAGCCGGATAGGGCTTTAGCGGTATGAAAAAGAGTGGGGAAATGCATCTCAAGTCGACGATGTGCGAAAGCACCCGAGCGCCGCTGACGCGGTCCCCCTTCCCCACGCGGGGAAGGCTTTGCTTCGGGATAGCAGTATTTACAAAATATGGAAGACCTGTGAACCTCTTAACTTATGAGGATACGCATAGAGTGCCATCGCCGAGATCGCATCACACACGGCGATGGATGGAGCGGACAATAAAAAAGGAAATCCCATTTCTGAGATTTCCTTTTTTGATTCAGATTCGTTTGCGAGAACTCACAAATTAGAATTTGTAGTTCAGTTAATAGTTAGCAGTTATCTGATAGACACAGTTTTATGTGCCAATAATGTGACTATTAAAATTTCCATTTATGAGTGACCTGAAGGTTCTCAATGTGATCCTTAGAGAGACCAACAGACACCTCAATGGCTCTGTCATAGTTGTAGTTCTTCTGGAGACCAATAGGAACATAGAAGTGACCATCATGGGACCTACCGATACCTGTAGACACTTCCCAATTCCTTTTGTACTCTGCATCAGCCAATTTACGGACCACAGGAGTCATATCAATCTCTGTAGTTACCTTTGTCTGATCTTTATGAGGAACCACTGGTATCTCCATGGTCTCTCCATGGATACTAGCGGTGTATCTGTTATTTACTACTAAGTCTGGATCAGTGTCTCGCTGCTTCTCTTTAATTGTCACAGTGTGCGTTTCATGGATCACCTCAGTGTCTTTAGACTTACTTTCCACTTTAGATTCAGAGTTAGTAGTAGATAGTGGTTTATGAAAATAAGCATAGCAGCCATAGCCAAGGAGGAAAGAGACTACAGCTACTATGATATATTTGATAGTAGTAGTTAGATAGTTAGTTAGTAAAGATAGCATTTTAGAAGTCCTTAAGAATTGTTTAGAAATACTTTATCATATCTGACCAGAAGAGATAGAGGTCTTTAAGAGGCTTTAAGAGTCCTATATAAGATAGTTTTAAAGTAGTAGCTAACAGCTAACTACTATCTACTAACTAAAAATAGAACAGAAGCACTCCTTATGCAACGTCAGAGTGAAGATCAATTTGAAGTCCTCTCTGTGTACCATAAGTAACCTTCTAACCCTCCATCATTGCCTGACTCAATTACCTAAATTGTATGTTCGTGTCTCAAATAGAATTATTAAAGGAAGTTAAACAAGCTAATCTTTTTTAATAATCATTATCTAAAGGGATCCAGACTCTTTATATGCATCTTTCCTAGACTCAATTTATCATTAAATGCATCTGGTTTACCCCAATTTAAGGCACCTCCATCTGGATCTGCCCACATCTCAAGCTCTTCTTCCAGATGGTCTTCCATACCAATGTCTGCATCTCTATCAATAACATCATGCCAATAAGCTACTGCCATTGCTACAGCATCCAATCTATCATCATGAGCAAGAGCACCTTTTTCATCACAAAGGCGAGTCATCTGATAAATAAAGGAATATGCTGGTTTTCTTTCATAGACCTTATAGTCATCCATAATAACACTCTGATTAAGGATGATTTTATGTGACATCAGAAGAGGCTCTAAGGTATCAATGATTCTCTTCTCTTTCTGCTGCCTACTATTGGTCTCCTGAACAGCACAAGGATGGATCTTATTAAGGACTGGCTTTAGCAGCTGAGCAAACATACCATCACCAAAGTTAGATTCAATGACGATCTCATTGACTCCATAGAACTTTGCTTTATTAGCTAAAGTAGTCAATGTTCCTTCCGAATAGCCCTCATGATAGCCACCAATATCGACAATGAAGAGATAACCATTGAGGAACTTAATGATAGCATAAGCAGTCTCATCCTTACCTCTACCACTAGGGTCTATTGCCATAACCGTCCCAGAATACTCTGAAACCTCCTCAGAGCGACTCAAAGGACTATAGAAGTAATCCCCCTTAAGAGCCACAGACGGCACCTCTGAGAGCCTTTTAGAGCCTTCTGAACACCATGCCCATTTGAGACTGGTCTGTTTCAGATCAAGGTCTGCTACAATGAAGTCCTTCACCTTCAGTGGATACTTTTCAGCATCAGAGAGGTTCGTATTAAGCATGAACTGAAGAGTGAACCCTGTCTTACCATAAGACAGTTTACGCTTCTCAATTTCCTCTACATTGAATCTATCGGGGTCTGTAGGTATAAACTTATCAGCAAAAGACTCTGGGTCTGCATCATACGGTTCAGCAATGAACGGTGCTAAATCACTTCCATAAGACTCCCTTTCAGCAATAGAAGAAGGATACAGTACAGTCCAGATACGTCTCTTATAGCCACGTTTGGTGAGTTCATTATAGAGACTCATTTCGTTCTGAGGAGTCCCCAGATAGATGATCTTACCACCCGGCTTTAAGACTGCATCAAATTCCTTTACAGCTTCTCCTAGCTTATCACGCTGCACCTGAGTACCAGAGTTGTTCGGAACCTCAACGTCATCAGCAATCAAGAGGTCTGCACGAGACCCTGTGATCTGACCTGTGATACCTACAGATTTAACAGAAGGTGAGATATCTGGCACTGCTAGACCCACATCAAAGAGGTTCTGAGTGTCTCGCTGCCCCCTTTGGGTCTGTAAAGGTTCCAAGAAGGGCAGCAAATAGATAATACGTTTGATAAAGACGGCGTTTGCATCTGCTCTATCTTTAGAGGCAGACACAACCAAGACCTTGATCTGAGGGTCTTTCCAGAGCATCCATACGGTGTACGCACAAGTCAAAAAGGACTTAGCGACACCTCGAAACCCTTCAATGATACTGCGGTCAGTTGGGGTATTCATAAGGTACTTTGCAATATCGTACTGTATAGGTGTAGGGTCTGGCAGACCAATAGACTTCCAGACCATGAACACGAATACACGGAAGTCCTTATGAGCCTGTTTAATTTGGTCTTCCGTCCACAGCAAATGGGTCTACCTCCTCCTTAAAGATCGGGATATTTGTGGTCTGCTGCTTCTTCATCAGTTCAGCTACCCCCGGAGTCTCTGGAGTGGTCTGAAGCTGGTTCTCTTTGAGGAAGCGTCTGACCTTATCAAGGAATGCTGGATTGCGTCTCAGCTCTGGATCAGTAAGACCATCAAGCAGAGCGTCAACCTCCAGCTGTGCAATTTGGTCAATAATGGCACTGTTAATCTTCGGCATTAGTTTCATCTCCCCATCCATCAAATCTATAAAGATCATTAGCATCCATAGTAGCAATGATCTTGCGAGCATAGTCTGGGTCTGTAGCATAGACAGGGGCAAGAGCATACACAAAGTCCGTTACCGACCAGTCTTTCTGCCATTCTGCAAGAGCATCAGCATATGCTGGCTCTTCAGTAATGAGTACGCACCAGTCTCTAATAGCCTCTTCAAGAGACTCATAGGACTGAAATTTATCATAAATGGTAACATATTCACCATTGATATATTCAGTGGTCTGTCTGCGTTCATAGTTGCCCCAGCCATTCCATTTACGTCCAAAGTAGTTATACTGTCCAATGCAGTACCTGCCCCAACCACTTTCAAGAATAGCCTGTGCAATACATACGGATGCTGGAAGATTGTATTCTGCACATACCTTACCAGCAGTGTTTCCAATCATTTCAATAAATTCATCTGGGGTCATATGGGAATCTCCTTTCATTATCTTTTTTAGCTTCATCTGGAATACCATCATGGTCACTATCTACTAGCCACTTACTAAAGGTCTGAATAGCAATGGTTAAACCACCAACGGCAGTAATGTATTGTCTAAACTCAGATAAGTTAGCATGACCTGTAGTAACCCATTCATATATGGTCATCACTAAATAAAGCATCAAACAAAATAGAAGGTAACGAAGACTCCATTTGATAAGTCTCATGGAATCTTTGTCACTTCTCTTAATCTTAAACGTACTGATTATCTCTTTGATTTTTCGCTTAACGTAGCGCATATATCGTCAAGGCGTTTAGAATTGATCTTATGAGCTTCTTCAAGAGCTGCTACACGAACATCCAAAGCACGCCTGTCTGCTACACTCCTTTCAATTTCTCTCTTCAACTCATGCAATACGTCACTATTCAGGTCAATAGCGTGCTGTAATGGTCTGATAACAACGTAGTTAAAAGCAGCACTAATACAACTTGCTACTGTTAAAATAGCAACAATACTATTTAGAATATCCAAGTAGTCCCCTTTCTTAATATAAATATAATAGGGAGTGCCAAAAGACACTCCCCACCATATTTAACTTACCACTAACTTATTACTAAGTAGTAGGTGTCGTACCTGTCGGGGCTGGAACGATAAACGCCGGAACAGGAGCTGGACGCAGTTTCTGAACGAGATCTGCCGTCTGTGCTGTCTGACTATTCAGGATGTTAGCTGTCATGAGCTGACGATCCCTTTCTTCCAGTTTCGCCTTCAGTTCTGCCATCTGATATGCAGAGAACATTGCTCGGGTCTTCTCTCCATCCTCTTTGATAGCGTCTACGATGCTGCAAGTGTTTCTATACCCTTCTGTCCGCACTGCATCAATGTTTCTGTTGGTCTCACAGCAGCACATCTGAGCAGCCTGCTGATTCTGACCCAGCTGCTGCATGATGCCAAAGTTGCCCTGCATGACAGTCTTCTCCAGACCATTGATACCATTCGTGAGAGCATAGGTGCTATTAGCCTGACCATAAGTCAGACCCCTCATCTGAGACATTTCATTGGAGTAATCAAAGCCCCTCTGAATATCTGCCTGAGTTGCAGCATTCCCTTTGTTACCAAAGAGATTACCACCACCACCGAGTAATACGAATAACACGACTACCCACAACCATTCACTACCGCCGAAACCACCGCCTGTTCTCTCATTCAGATTAAATACAGGCTGCACACCACTACTCATACCGTTCTCCATAAGATCACCATCCCTTTCATAAAAATAATGTGAGAACTGTATATATCAACTCTGCCGTCCGCTCAGAGCTGAATACCAAACATAGCAAATTTCTGCTTTATATTGGAAATAAGAGGAGCGAGCTGTGTCTGAGGCATACCCTGTGTAGAAATCATGTTCATGACAACTTGCTGCATTTCTGCTGGGGTCTTTCCCTGAAGCATAGTCATTGCCCTCTGGAAGCGTGGATCATTACCAATTAGTGACATAATAGCTGTTTCAATGTTAGTGTTCATTATGGTTAGTCTCCTTTACCTTTAGCAATCAATGTATCTACTTTTTCTTCAAGTGTCTTTAACCTTTCATTTAGACTCTCTTCCTGTCCTTTTGCTTTCTCATAGACTTCAATAACAGGAAGACCACTAAGATCAATGTACTTTACATAGACCCTGTTTTCTTTTTTAGATAATATGAAGTGACCTCACATTTGCAGCATCGTGGATTTACCCGTAAAAT
>ERZ1673722.1001-NODE-1001-length-31644-cov-15.412042_pt1 | contig 31644 bp, 29 predicted proteins | sample MGYA00580222_ERZ1673722 | MGnify/ENA primary metagenome ERZ1673722 (study PRJEB41218, sample SAMN15661750) | gut metagenome | host: Homo sapiens | place: Canada: London | collected 2015-08-20/2019-03-30 | study: EMG produced TPA metagenomics assembly of... | reverse complement strand
GACGGTTCTAAAAGTAGAAAAGCCCAGCAATTGCTGGACTTTGTCTACAGTCTGAAAGGAGCAGGAATTTCCTGCTCCTTTTTTGAATGTTGTGTGTCAGAACAAGTTGTCAGCAGTTTGTTTAAAAATGTCTTATGACAGTTATTTTTTATCGGTAAAAATTACACAGGATCATTTGCTAACTGAAAATGCATAGTCTTATGTGTAATCGGGTGTTTAAAATCTAGTTTATAAGCACACAGCCGGATTGTCTGCCAGCCCGTGGTGTCAGAAAGTTCCTGATTATATTTGGTATCTCCAACAATTGGACAACCGACAGATGCGAGTTGTACACGGATCTGATGATGGCGGCCGGTATCCAGGTGTATTTCCAGCTCAGTTCCGTGGAAAGCAGCAGGTGCGGTAAACAGCCAGTCCGTGACAGGAACTGTATCATAATGCAGCCGTGCAATTTTTGATCCGTTTTCCTTCGCAGAACAGATACGGGAAGTGTTTGTTCTGGCATCTTTGACCATATAATTCTCAAGTGTTCCTTCTTTTGTTGAAGGTGTATTGGCAACAAGTGCCCGGTAATATTTCCCGAATCCCTGATTCTGTAATTGTTTATTCAGATCTTTTGCAGCAGCCGGAGTCTTGGCAAAGACAAGGATTCCGGCGACCGGCTGGTCCAGTCTGTGGATGACGGCAAGGTAAGGCTCAGCTGAGCCGGGGTTCCTGGAACCACTGGATTTCGCCAGATGGTTTTTGATCAGGCTGACCATGTCCGGGTAACGGATACTTTTGCTCTGGGTTGCGATGCCGTGTGGCTTGACACAGACTAAAATGTGCGGGTCTTCATATAATATATTTAAAGTAGCCATATACTTCTCCTTTGTTAAAACAAATGTTATACTTATTAAATCATGGAGGGGAAAAAACTGCAAGAAGTTGGGGAGAAAAGAGGAAAACATAATTGAGCGGGAAAGTACTGGCAGAAGCAGGGATAATATCTTGACAAAACATACCTCATGGATTAAAATAATTGACAATTCAATATTTTTTATGGCGATGAAGGGAATTAGTACATGAGAATCCAGCTGCAGAGAGGATATCATATGGTGTGAGATATCTGCTGTTCATCACATGGAACCGGTCCTGGAGCCACTGTATGAAAGTGCAGCGTGTCAGCCGGCGTTAACGGCCAATGAAGAGAGCTGCGAAAGGGTCGCAGTTAACTAGGGTGGTACCGCCGAGCTTTTCGGTCCCTTTTTCGGGGAGTCGAAAGGCCCGGCGTTTTTTGTGCCAGGTTGCGGAACTCCCGGCAAAAAAATAACGTGGAATAAGGATTCCACCAAAATTGAAAAGGAGAAGAGAAACATGGCAAAGGAAAAATTAGTCAAAAACATTACATCTCGTGACGAAGATTTCGCACAGTGGTACACAGACGTTGTACGTGAAGCAAATCTTTGTGATTATTCAAGCGTAAAAGGATGCATGAACTACTTACCGAATGGTTATGCGATCTGGGAACTGATCCAGTCAGATCTGGATAGACGTTTTAAAGAAACAGGAGTTGAGAATGTATACCTGCCAGTACTGATTCCGGAATCACTTCTGGAAAAAGAAGCTGATCACGTAGAAGGATTCGCACCGGAAGTTGCATGGGTAACACATGGTGGAATGGAAAGACTGCAGGAAAGATTATGCGTACGCCCTACATCAGAGACATTGTTCTGTGACCTCTGGGCAAAGACTGTAAAATCATACAGAGATCTTCCAAAGGTATGGAACCAGTGGAATTCCGTTCTCCGTTGGGAGAAGACAACAAGACCATTCCTCCGTTCAAGAGAATTCTTATGGCAGGAAGGTCACACACTTCATGCAACATATGAAGAAGCTGAAGAAAGAACAATCCAGATGTGGGAAGTTTATAAGGATTGCTATAAAGAGACAATGGCTATCCCATTCGTAGCAGGAAGAAAGGCAGAACACGAGAAATTCGCCGGAGCAGAAGACACATACACGATCGAAGCGCTGATGCATGACGGAAAAGCACTTCAGTCTGCGACAAGCCATTTCTTCGGAAACGGATTCCCGGATGCATTCGGAATCAAATATGTAGATAAGAACAACGAACTGCACAGTGCGTATGAGACATCATGGGGATGGTCAACAAGAAGTATCGGAGCCCTGATCATGGTTCACGGTGACGATGACGGACTGGTACTGCCACCACACGTAGCACCGGTTGAATGTAGAATCATTCCAATCGCCCAGCACAAAGAAGGTGTACTTGACAGATCTTATGCACTGCTTGACGAACTGAAAAAAGCAGGATACAGAGTGAAAATCGATGACTCTGATAAGAGTACAGGATGGAAATTCTCTGAGCAGGAGATCCTTGGTATCCCAACACGTATCGAGATCGGACCAAAGGATATCGAGAAGAACCAGGTTGTTGTTGTACGTCGTGATAACCGTGAAAAGATCGTTGTATCTCTCGATGAGATCGCAGTAAAACTGCGCGAGATCTTAGAGCAGGAGCAGCAGGATATGTACAACAGAGCAGAAGAATTCCTGAACAGCCACATTGATACAGCTACTACAATGGATGAAATGGTTGAGAAGTTCAAAGCCAACCGTGGATTTGTAAAAGCATGCTGGTGTGGAGATCCGGAATGTGAGGGCGAAGTAAAATATCAGACAGGCGGAGCTGCAACAAGATGTCTGATCGAAGATGAAGAGTTTATTTCCGATAAATGTATCTATTGCGGAAAACCTGCGAAACACATGGCTTACTGGGGAAAATCATACTAAGAATAAAGAGATTATAAGTAATGGACGGTGGATTTTAGGAATCTACCGTCCATTTTTTATCAACAGCCACCGGCAAAAATATGGTATGATATAGAATGTTGATAACGTGGATAAACGGAGGAAATATTTGTGAATAACTTTAATATAAAATTACCGGATGATGTACAGTTTATCATTCATACCTTACAGTTGCATGGATTTGAAGCATACGCAGTCGGAGGATGTGTCAGAGATTCCATCCTTGGCAGAGAACCGGGCGACTGGGATATTACAACATCAGCAATGCCGGAAGAGACAAAGGCATTATTTGACAAAACATTTGATACGGGAATTGAGCATGGAACGATAACCGTACTTTTGAATCATGAGGGATACGAAGTTACGACGTACAGAATCGATGGAAAATACGAAGACAGCAGACATCCGAAAGAAGTCACATTTACAAGAAATCTGAAAGAAGACCTGCTCAGACGAGACTTTACGATCAATGCTATGGCATACAATGACAAGGATGGGATTGTAGATATCTTTGGAGGAATGCAGGATCTGGAAAAGCATATGATCCGCTGTGTGGGAAATGCCAGGGAACGTTTCTCGGAAGATGCGCTCCGGATTTTAAGAGGCGTCAGATTTGCGGCACAGCTTGGATTTGAGATTGATGAGGAGACGAAAGAAGGAATGAAGCTTCTTGCGCCGACACTGGAAAATATCAGTGCGGAGAGGATACAGGTAGAACTGGTGAAGATGCTGACATCTGACCGGCCGGAGCTTATAAGAACTGCTTATGAACTTGGGATTACGAAGGTATTTTTGCCGGAATTTGACCGTATGATGGAGACAAAGCAGGAAACACTGCATCATATGTACACCGTCGGGGAACATACCATTCATGCGATGATGAATGTCCGCAATGATAAGATCTTAAGATTAACAATGTTATTGCATGATACAGGCAAACCGGAATACAAGACGATGGATGAAGACGGTGTGGCGCATTTTAAAATGCATGCATTAGGAAGCGAGCGGATTGCCAAAGAAGTACTTCGGAGATTAAAATTCGATAATGATACGTTGCATAAGGTTACAAGACTTGTGCTGAATCATGATTACCGCATGCCGGCCGTGCCGAAGAATGTCAGAAGAGCAATGAATAAGATTGGCGAAGATATTTTCCCATATTATATGGAAGTCAGAAGAGCAGATGTTTTGGCGCAAAGTGAGTACCGGAGGGCAGAAAAATTAAAAAATCTGGATGAAGTAGAACAGACATATGCAGAGATTATAGAAAAAGGGCAGTGTGTATCGTTAAAAGAATTAGCTGTGACCGGCAGAGATCTGATCCGGGCAGGAATGAAGCCGGGAAAAGAGATCGGGGAAAAGTTAAACGAATTATTGAACCTTGTGATCGAGAATCCGGAAATGAATACGAAAGAGACCCTGTTGAATTATATTTCCACGGATAAAGAAGTATAACAGCAGTGAATATTTTTTATATTTCCCACATACATTTAAAAAGAATATCAAGTGTAAAGTGCGGGGAATATAAATGCAGGAATTTGAACAAAAAATACTGGAACAATATGATATAGAAGTAAACAGCACCCGTAAAGTCAGAGGTGCTGTTTTATGCGAAACGAACAAAGGGGTATTCCTTTTGAAGGAAGTTACAACATCCGAAAAAAGAATCCCTGCGTTATGCGAACTTTATACATGGCTTTATGAACAAGGAGAGCATCAGATCGATTATATGATAGCGAACCGGAACGGTGAATATATCTCTTCGTTGGATAATGGTGACCGGTATATGCTGAAAAAATGGTATGCAGGCCGTGAATGCGACATAAAAAAGACCAGGGAAATATTAGAAGCGGCCGGGAATCTGGCGAAATTACATACTGTTATGAGGCATGAACTGGAGTATGGGATTACAGAAGGGATTAAGACCGGTGAAAAATACAGACGGCATAACCGGGAGTTAAAAAAAGTACGGCAGTTTGTCAGAAAAGCTGTCCCGAAAGGGGAATTTGAATTTGCATTTTTGCAACAGTTTGAACTGATGTATCAGTGGGCAGAAGCTGCGGTGTGTGAACTGGAACAGTCGGATTATGAACAATTGTATCAGGAAGAGATGAACCGTTCCGGTATGACGCACGGAGAGTATAATTACCATAATATCATCATGACAAGAGAAGGAATCGCGACAATGAATTTTGAAAAATTCCATCGGGATATCCAGGTAGAGGATCTGTACTATTTTCTCAGAAAAGTAATGGAGAAAAGCGGGTGGAAGCTCCGGCTCGGAGATGGCATGCTGAATGCGTATTCTGCAATCCACCCACTTACCAGAAGCGAAACAGAATATTTGAAAATCCGTCTGATTTATCCGGAAAAGTTCTGGAAAATTGCAAATTCATACTATTGCATGAATAAAGCGTGGATATCGGTAAAAAATACAGAGAAACTAAAGACTGCAATAAAGCAGACAGAAGAGAAAAAAATGTTTTTAAAAGAGCTGTTTGGATTTGAACTCTGAGGGCACCTGAAAATGCCGGAAAACCTTGAAAATACAGGGAAAACAGGGGATTTACCTTGACATTCCGTATGAAAACAGGTATAACAGTACATAAAGGCATGTCATATGACGGGGTATGGACAGTGACTTTGTATAAAAAGAATCGAAATTGTGAATTCTAAATGTAAATAAGAGGAGGATATATCCATGAACAAAACAGAACTGATCGCAGCAATCGCTGACCAGGCAGAATTATCAAAGAAAGATTCCGAGAAAGCTTTAAAAGCATTCGTTGATGTTGTAACAGATGAATTAAAGAAAGAGCATAAAGTACAGGTTGTTGGATTTGGTACTTTTGAAGTAAGCATGAGAGCTGAGAGAGAAGGAAGAAATCCTCAGACAGGCGAGACTATGAAGATTGCAGCTTGCAAAGCACCAAAGTTCAAAGCTGGTAAAGCATTAAAAGATGCTATCAACGAGTAGTCTGAATTTGTAATATTTATCCGAAAGGATTTATGCCGGAGAGTGTCCTGATACTCTTCGGTTTTTTAGCATTATGCGTTCGAAAGAACCGGCTGACAGTAAAGTATACAGGAGAACAGATAGATGAGATTAGACAAATTTTTAAAAGTATCCAGATTGATCAAACGCCGGACGGTTGCGAATGAAGCCTGTGATGCCGGCCGTGTACTGGTAAATGATAAACCGGCCAAGGCGTCTGTAAAAGTAAAACCAGGAGATATCATAGAGATCCAGTTCGGAACAAGAACCGTAAAAGTAGAAGTTCTTGATATTAAAGATACAACGAAAAAAGAAGAGGCAGGAGACCTTTTCAAATATTTATAAACCTTATTAACGGCCGGTGAAAAAGCGGCGGGGATCATCACAACCTTTCTTGCATAATTATGTGAAAAGTCATAATTTCGATTTCCTTTTCATATGATTAGTAAGAAAGGTTGTGATAGTTTTGGAGACGGTAGCAGCACAGAAAAACCATAAACTGATATTGAATAACCGGAAGGCAGGACTGGTGACAGGTGTTCTGGATGTGCTGTCTTTTAATCTGAATGAGATATTGCTGGAGACAGAGCAGGGAATGCTGATGGTGAGAGGAACGGATCTGCATGTGAACCGTGTGAATCTTGAAAAGGGAGAGATCGATCTGTCGGGAAACATTGACAGTATCTCATATTCGGATATCCATTCGACAGCAAAGCAGGCAGGAAGTCTTTTTGAAAAGTTATTCCGGTGATCTGCCGGAGAACCGGGAATGTCATGAGGAATAAGGAAAATAAGGTGAAATGTAAGATGGGGATAGGAAAAGAACTGTTTATATTTCTGCTGGCGGTCCTGGCCGGAGCAATCGTACGTCTTGCATACCGTTGTATCAGCTGCCTGCGGGAAGTGGTACACCATGCTCATTGGGTTATTGAACTGGAGGATCTGATCTATTGGATCGGAACCGCGATTTTTTTGTTTGTGCAGATTTACTACACAAGCAGTGGTAGTGTGCGGTGGTATTTCATACTAGGTGTTGGAATCGGCGGGATCATTATGTCAGTTTTTCTTGCGATTACGGGGAAAATTTGTCGGAAAATTGTACGGCGGCATAGCAGATTTTTTACCGAAACACTTGAAAAACCCGGGGAAAAAAGATAGAATAAAAATAATTAACAGGTGAGTGAAACGGCAGGGCTGCCGGCAAGGGTGAGTAAATTAATATGAATGATGTAAAGCAGAGAAACCGCAGAAGACGGCAGCGCAAGCGTTCTCAGAATCATAAGAGAAGTGTGTTGGCGATCAGCGCAGTTGTTCTTATGTTGACAGTTATGGTGTCTGCAAACAGTATGACATTAAAGGCAAAGAACAGGGAGTATCAGGCGCAGGAGACGGAATTAAAAGAGCAGATCCAGGCGGAACAGGATCGGAAAAAAGAGATTAAAGAACTGGAAAAATACGTTGGAACGGATAAATATGTAGAAGATGTAGCGAAAGAAAAGCTGGGTCTGGTACATGACAACGAGATTGTTTTTAAATCGAAATAAGACTATAAAAGACGAATGATAAGCTTCAGGAAGAGATTCCTGAAGCTTTTTTCCGTCATGTATTCAGAAGAAAGGGGAACGACAAAATTGGCAAAGATAAAGGAACAGGAAATATTTGTAAATCCATATGTGATACAGATGGACAAATTTGCCGATTCATTGCAGCATTTATCCAAAACATTTCTGAATATGGAGGCATACAAAGGAACCTTGTCCAGAGAAGAAATTGATGAAATGTTTGAAAAGGTGACAGGGAATGTCTGTGCAGGCTGTGAACGGCGGGGAGAATGTCTGGGAGAAAAGCACTCGGTGACTTATCAGATGATGTATGAGATCCTGTGTGCGGCAGAAGAATATGGCGCAGAACTGAATATGGAATTAAAACGCAGGCTGAAGAGACAGTGCCTGTTTGCACCACGTTTTTTAAGAGAGAGTCTGGAAGAATTCGAGAATGCCAAGCAGATCCTGATGTGGAATCACAGACTGGTGCAGGCAAGAGAGGGGTATGCAAGACAACTTACGAGCTTCGCTAAAATGATACAGTATACAACCAGGGAACTGGATGCCGGGATCTTCCAGGATGACCATTTGGAGAAGCGTATAAAGGCAGCGCTGAAAAAAGAAAATGTGAAGCTGCTTTCGGTTGTGTTTTACATGACACAGCAGGGAAAATATGAAGTCCATCTGACGGTAAAAGCCATGAAAGGACGGGTCGTCCTTGCAAAAGATGTTGCGTTTCTGGTGGGAAAATGTATAGGAAGAACGATGATTCCGAGACAGGGGGAAAGGCTTGTGATCGGAGAAGAATATGGCACCATTGCCTGTATGGAGGGAGCAAAGTTTCAGACACTGCAGGGTGTTGCGAGAATCGGAAAAGGACTGGAAGAGATATCGGGAGATACGTTTCTGATGAAGGATCTTCCGGGCGGACGCAAAGGAGTTGCGCTTTCGGATGGCATGGGTTCCGGAGAGGAAGCATTCCGGGACAGTACAATGGTTGTGGAGATGCTGGAAGAGCTGCTGGAAGCAGGATTTCCGGTAGAGACAGCGGTGCAGATGATGAATACGGCGCTGGTGACAGGACGGGAAGAAGTGAAGTTCTGTACATTGGATGTCTGCCTGTTTGATCTGTATCAGGGAAGTTGTGAATTTGTAAAGGCCGGAGCCTCGGCGACTTTTATTAAGAGGAAGAAAGAAGTTGAAAAAATCGAGTCGACGACACTTCCGATCGGTGTTGTACAGAATATAGAACTGGACAGGGAAGAGCGGAATCTGGAATCGGGAGAATATGTGATCATGGTGACAGATGGCGTGATGGATGCCCTGCCTGAAGGTGCACAGGAAGAAAAAATAGTGGAATTCATCAGGGAGACGGATATTGTCAATCCGACGGAATTTGCCCGCGGAATCTTAAGTCAGGTGTTGAAAAGTTCCGGCGGGATGCCGATGGATGATATGACGGTGCTGGTGATTGGAATATGGGGCTTAAGTTGACTTTCTATAAGAAATTTTATATATTTAATTTATATATAGCTTATATATTTGCCATACCGGTGAGTGGAAGATCAAGGACCGGGCAGGAAGAATTTATACAGACAGAATAAAGGAAAAGGAAGGCCGGAATGTATCAACGGGTGAAAGCATATGTGGAAAAATACCATATGTTACAGGAGAATGATCATGTAATCATAGGCGTATCTGGAGGCGCAGACTCCGTATGCCTTCTTTTCATGTTAAAAGAATTTAAAAATGAGATGCCATTGGAACTGACGGTGGTGCATATCCATCATGGGATCCGCGGTGACAGTGCAGATGCCGATGAGAGATATGTAAAGGCACTATGCAGACAACTCGGGGTCAGGTATCTGGCATTTCATGAGAATGTGGAGCAGTATGCAAAAGAACAGGGCCTGACGCTGGAAGAGGCGGGCAGGAATATCAGGCGGCAGATATTTGAAAAGGTGTGCAAAGAGAAAAACGGTACAAAGATTGCGCTGGCGCATCACCAAAATGACAATGCGGAGACGCTTTTGTGGAACTTAAGCCGCGGATGCGGCCTGCGTGGACTTGGCGGTATCAGCCCGGCAGAAGGAGATACCGTCCGGTATATCCGTCCGCTTCTCTGTGTGCAGAGATGTGAGATTGAAGCATTTTTACAGGAAAAGGGAATCAGTTATTGTACGGATGAGACGAATCTGGAAGATCACTATACGAGAAACCGGATCCGGAATCATGTGATTCCCTATCTCGAACAAGAGGTCAATCCGCAGGCGGTCATGCACATGTCCGAGACGATGGAACAGATGCGTGCAGTGTGGGCGTTTATGGAACAGGAAGTGCAAAAATGCAGGGAGCGATATGTGGAAAAGCGGCCGTGTGGGAGTGCAGAAGATCTGTATGAAGAACGTGAAAACGTTCCGGAACTGCTGATCAAAGAGGAATTATTTCGGGATGTCGATAAGACTGTACGTTCGTTCCTGATTCATGCGCTGCTATGTGAACTGGCGGGGCGCAGAAAAGATATCGAGCAGGTGCATGTAAGACTGATCGAAGATCTGGCACGGCTTCAGACCGGAAGAAAGATCAGCCTTCCTTATAAAATGACTGCGGAAAAATGTTATGATGGAATCCTGCTTGACAGATCGGATCTCAAAACAGGGGAAAAAGAGGACGCCGGCAATGAACCGGGAGTGCATATGCGGATGTTTGAACAAACGGCGGAAACAGGCGCATTTCCTAAAAAAACCTACACGAAATGGTTTGACTATGATATAATTAAGAGCACTGTAAAAATAAGACATAAAGAGCCCGGTGACTATATCACAATCGACAGAAATGGCGGAACGCAGAGTCTGAAGAAGTATTTTATCAATGCGAAGATCCCGCGGGAAGACAGAGATAAGATCTGGCTGGCAGCAGATGGCAGTCACATTCTGTGGATTATCGGATACAGACAGAACCAGGCATATCAGATTACAGATAAGACCAAAAGGATTTTGGAAATAGAATTTAACGGAGGAGAAGAAGATGGCAGAGACAGTTAAAGTATTAGTTCCTGAAGAGGATGTTGCAAAGAGGATCAAAGAACTTGGAGAACAGATCAGCAAAGATTATGCGGGAAAGCAGGTGCATCTGATCTGCGTGTTAAAGGGCGGAGTATTCTTTATGTGTGAACTGGCAAAGAGAATCACCGTTCCGGTATCTATGGATTTTATGAGTGTCAGCAGCTACGGTGACGGAACAAAGTCAAGCGGTGTCGTTAAGATCGCCAAAGACTTAGATGAGACACTGGAAGGAAAAGATGTGCTGATCGTAGAGGATATCATTGATTCAGGAAGAACATTATATTATCTGATGGATATCCTGGCTAAGAGAAAACCAAAGAGTATGAAGCTTTGTACGCTTCTGGACAAACCGGAAAGAAGAGTAAAAGATGTAAAAGTAGATTATGTCGGATTCAATATCCCGGACGAATTTGTTGTGGGATATGGTCTGGATTACGCTCAGAGATATAGAAACCTTCCGTTTATCGGAGTAGTAGAGGGCGTAGAATAGGCGCGTCACAAGAAAGGAGCCTGAAAATTGGATAATAAGAAAGCGAGAGGACTGAACGGTGCTGTATTTCTGGTGTTTGTCATATTTTTGTTCGCAGCACTATGGTTTACCAATCAGTTCGATCAACGAGAAAAAGAGATTACCTGGAAGAATTTCCAACAGTTGGTTCAGAATGACAAGATCGAGTCGGTAGAAGTGAATCAGAATAAGAGTGTTCCGACAGGACGTGTAGAGATTACGTTGAAGGGAGACGACGATTCCGATAAGATCAGATATCTGTATGTTTCTGATGTTAACGAGATCCAGGATTATCTGAAAGAACAGAATGTGGAGTATACGATGCCGGATATCCCGCAGGACAGCTGGGCAGCAACCACATTTCTGCCGGTTATTCTTACACTGGGCGGAGTTTTCCTGCTCTTCGGTCTGATGAACCGGCAGGGCGGCGGTGCGAATTCGAAAGCAATGAATTTTGGAAAGAGCCGTGCAAGACTGAGTACAGACCGTGACAAGAAAGTGACATTTGCCCAGGTGGCAGGTCTGGAAGAAGAGAAAGAGGAACTGGAGGAGATTGTTGATTTCCTGAAATCTCCGAAGAAATATATCCAGGTGGGAGCAAGAATCCCGAAAGGCGTGTTGCTGGTAGGCCCTCCGGGAACCGGTAAGACACTGCTTGCGAAGGCAGTTGCCGGAGAAGCGGGAGTTCCGTTCTTTACGATCTCCGGTTCGGATTTTGTGGAAATGTTTGTCGGTGTCGGTGCATCCCGCGTCAGAGACCTGTTCGAGGAGGCTAAGAAGAATGCACCTTGTATCATCTTTATCGATGAGATCGATGCAGTTGCAAGACGCCGTGGAACCGGAATGGGCGGAGGACATGACGAGCGTGAGCAGACACTGAACCAGTTACTTGTAGAGATGGATGGTTTTGGTGTCAATGAAGGTATCATCGTGATGGCTGCAACCAACCGAGTAGACATCCTTGATCCGGCAATCCTTCGTCCGGGACGATTCGACCGCAAGGTTATGGTTGGAAGACCTGATATCAAAGGGCGTGAGGAGATCCTTAAGGTTCATGCGAAAGGCAAACCACTGAGTGAGGAGATCAATCTGCAGCAGATCGCGCAGACAACAGCAGGATTTACAGGTGCAGATCTGGAAAATCTTCTGAACGAGGCAGCAATTCTTGCAGCGAAGGATAACAGAGTATTCTTAAAACAGGATGATATTAAGAAAGCATTTGTAAAAGTCGGAATCGGTGCAGAGAAGAAGAGCCGTGTCATTTCCGAAAAAGAGAAGAGAATCACAGCATTTCATGAAGCAGGGCATGCAATCCTGTTCCATGTACTCCCGGATGTGGGACCTGTATACAGTGTCTCGATCATCCCGACAGGAAGTGCGGGAGGATATACGATGCCGCTTCCGGAAAAGGATGAGATGTTTAATACAAAAGGAAAGATGCTTCAGGATATTACGGTATCACTCGGTGGACGTGTAGCCGAAGAAGAAGTATTTGATGATATCACAACCGGTGCATCCCAGGATATCAAACAGGCAACCGGTCTGGCAAAATCCATGGTTACAAAGTTCGGTATGTCGGAAGCAGTCGGGCTGATCAACTATGATGATGACAACAATGAGGTGTTCATCGGACGTGATCTGGCGCATACAGCAAGAGGCTACGGAGAGGGTGTGGCTACTGTAATCGACCAGGAAGTAAAGAGAATTATTGATGAATGTTATGACAGAGCAAGACATATCATTAGAAAATATGACGATGTTCTGCATACATGCGCAGACCTTCTGCTGGAAAAAGAAAAGATTTCCCGGGAAGAATTTGAAGCGCTGTTTCCGGAAGATGTATCGGAGGACTAGGAGGAAGAGCTTTCCTTTCCGGAAACAAAAAATGAGAGAGGTGTTAGTTATATGAATAAGGCGGCTTTATTTTGCGATGGAACAGAAGGGTATGTATATCCCCCTGAACCGAAGGAGAATGAACTGGTAACGTTCCGGTTCCGTACGGCGAAGGATGATGCAGACAGAGTAGGGCTTGTGACATCGGCTGACACATATGTAATGGAAAAAGAATGCACACAGGGAGAATTTGATTATTATACGTTTGAAGTGCGTCTGGGGGCAGAGCCTTTCAGATATTGTTTCGAAGTGCAGTCTGGAACAGAAAAATATTATTATGGACGATGTGGAATCTCTCGCGAGATCCTGGAGTATTATAACTTTGTTGTAGTACCCGGATTTTCCACACCGGACTGGGCAAAGGGAGCGGTTATGTATCAGATATTTACAGACCGCTTTTATAACGGAGATAAGTCAAATGATGTAGAGACAAACGAGTATTACTATATCGGAGATTATTCCCGGAGAGTAACGAACTGGGATAAATATCCGGCGAACATGGGTGTAAGAGAATTCTACGGCGGGGATCTGCAGGGAGTCATGGATAAGCTTGATTATCTGCAGGAGCTGGGTGTAGAAGTTGTATATTTTAATCCATTATTTGTGTCACCGTCGAACCATAAATACGATATCCAGGATTATGATTATATTGATCCGCATTATGGGAAGATCGTAGATGACGGAGGTGAGGTGCTTCCGGATGGTGTGACGGACAACAGTCAGGCAACGAAGTATAAAAAACGCACGACAGGTCTTAAGAACCTGGAAGCAAGTAATGAGTTGTTCATTAAGCTGGTAGAAGAATTACACCGTCGTGGTATGAAAGTGATTCTGGACGGCGTATTCAACCATTGCGGTTCTTTCAATAAGTGGATGGACCGTGAGAGAATATACGAAGGCGAAAAAGATTATGAACCGGGTGCTTATATATCGGCAGACAGTCCGTACAGAAGCTACTTCCGTTTCTTCAAAGAAGGACCGGAGAACTGGCCGTATAATGGTAATTATGATGGCTGGTGGGGACATGATACTTTGCCGAAACTGAATTATGAAGATTCTGTAAAGCTGGAAAATTATATCTTATATATCGGGCGAAAATGGGTATCACCGCCGTATAATGTAGATGGATGGCGTCTGGATGTGGCAGCAGATCTGGGACGCAGCAATGAATATAACCATGATTTCTGGAAGAAATTCAGAACAGCCGTGAAAGATGCGAATCCGAGTGCACTGATCCTTGCGGAACATTACGGGGATCCGAGCGACTGGCTTAAAGGTGACGAGTGGGATACCGTCATGAACTATGATGCATTCATGGAGCCGATCACATGGTTTCTGACAGGAATGGAAAAGCACAGTGATGAGGCCAGAGAAGAACTTCTCGGTAACATCGATAACTTTATCGGGTCGATGGCACATCATATGTCGAATATGCTGACCCCTTCACTGCAGGTAGCGATGAACGAACTTTCGAACCATGATCATTCGAGATTCCTTACGAGAACGAACCACATGGTTGGCCGTGTAGAACATCTGGGACCGGAAGCCGCAAATGAATATGTAAATAAAGCGGTTATGCGTGAAGCGGTTGTCATGCAGATGACATGGGTCGGAGCACCGACCATATATTATGGTGATGAGGCGGGCGTTTGTGGATTCACGGATCCGGATAACAGAAGGACCTATCCGTGGGGACGTGAAGACCATGAACTGATTGCGTTTCACAAAGAAGCGATCCGCATCCACAAAGAGCATCCGGCACTTAGAACCGGTTCTCTGAAGATTCTTGGCGGAGAAGAGAATGTCCTGTCTTATGCAAGGTTCAAAGGCAATGACCGGATCGTCATCGTGATCAATAACCGCAGCGAACGTACGGAAGTGAAAGTTCCTGTATGGGAGGCTGAGATTCCGGCAAAATGTCGTATGAAACGTCTGCTGTATTCTTACAAAGACGGATATACAACAGAGTATGAGGAATATCTGGTGGAAGATGGCGAAGTGGTTGCAAATATGGGACCGCATTCGGCATTGGTGCTGGGAATGCGGAATGAAGAGGAGCATGACTGGCTGTATATTCTGTAAAGTGGAGATAAAAAAGATTACCGGAAAAGGAACTGTCCTTTCCGATAATCTTTTTTTATACCTGAGTATGCAAAAAATGGAGTTGCCTGCGGCAGGTTCTCTGTGTTATTTTGTAAGAACTTCTACTCCGTCTTCTTTGATAAGAACCATATATTCAATCTGGGCAGAAAGACCGTCGTCATCTGTATAAACGGTCCAGCCGTTGTCTTCGTCTACATAGAATTCCGGAGATCCCTGATTGATCATTGGTTCAATCGTGAACATCATACCTGGGACCAGAACCATCTCGCTGCCCTTTGGAGTAACATAACTTACAAATGGTTCCTCGTGGAATTCCAGACCGATTCCATGACCGCCGATCTCTTCTACGACAGAATATCCGTTTTCCTGTGCGTGGGAATTGATCGCATAAGCAATGTCTCCGAGATGTCCCCATGGTTTTGCAGCTTTGAGGCCGAGTTCCACGCACTCTTTTGTGACACGGACGATACGTTCTGCTTCCGGAGATACCTCACCGATCGTGAACATACGGGATGCATCGGAAAAATAGCCGTTTAAGATAGTAGATACATCAACATTGATGATATCGCCATCGATCAGGATCTCGTGTTCACTTGGGATGCCGTGGCAGATAACGTTGTTGATAGAAGTGCACACGCTTTTCGGAAATCCTTCATAATTCAGAGGCGCAGGAATCCCGCCATGCTCTGTTGTAAAATCATACACCAGTTTATCAATCTCGGCAGTGCTCATTCCTGCGTGAATATGAGCAGCTACATGATCGAGAACTGCGGTGTTCAACGCTGCACTTTTTTTAATCATTTCAATCTGTTCCGGTGTTTTCAGTAATGAACGGTCAGGAACGATCTGACCTTTGGACGCAAGTGTCCATAATTTTATATCTAATTTATCCACAATACTACCTGCTTTCTACACAAATTTTCCACATGTATTATAACACGTTTTGGAAAAAGAGACAGGGGAATTTTTGTCAACAGGAGTGAGCCGGATGAAAAAACATCTGTCTCGTATTGTCTCGGCCATAAAAATAAGTTATAATTTTACTGGTATTGTATACAGAAAGTGGGTAAGCTCATAGGTAGGACTTTTCTAAACCGGAAATTCTATATGGTGCAGAATAAACGAATACACAGGCAATATAGAAAGGAGCAGATATATGTTAAGAATTGGAATGCTTACAAGTGGCGGCGACTGCCAGGCACTGAATGCAGCAATGAGAGGCGTCGTAAAGGGGCTTGTTTCAAAAAGGGATGATGTAGAGATTTATGGATTTCAGGATGGATATAAGGGTTTGATCTATTCGAATTTTAAGATGCTTACGTCAAAAGATTTTTCAGGAATCCTGACACTTGGCGGAACGATCCTGGGAACATCCAGACAGCCGTTTAAGTTGATGAGAGTACCGGATAAGGACGGAATTGACAAAGTAGAGGCGATGAAACACACATATCACAAGTTGAATCTGGACTGCCTGGTAATTCTGGGAGGGAATGGAACACACAAATCAGCCAATATGCTGAGAGAAGAAGGACTTAATGTGGTAACACTCCCGAAGACGATCGATAATGATCTCTGGGGAACAGATATGACGTTCGGATTCCAGAGTGCAGTAGATATTGCAACAGATACGATTGATAAGATCCATACAACAGCGACATCTCACAGCCGTGTATTTATCGTGGAAGTAATGGGACATAAAGTAGGATGGGTCACACTTCATGCAGGAATTGCCGGTGGTGCCGATATTATTCTTCTTCCGGAGATGCCATACGATATCAATTCAGTGGTTGACGCAATTGAAAAACGCGGCAAAGCAGGGAAGAGATTTACAATTATTGCTGTTGCCGAAGGTGCAATTTCAAAAGAAGATGCAGCACTTTCAAAGAAAGAATTAAAAGAGAAAAAAGCAAAGAAGAAATATCCTTCTGTTGCATATGAACTTGCTGAGAAGATTCAGGAAAAGACAGATAAAGAAGTAAGGATCACAGTTCCCGGACATACACAAAGAGGCGGCTCTCCGTGTGCATATGACCGTGTACTTGCAACAAGACTTGGTGCAGAAGCTTCGAGAGCAATTTTGGAAGGTGATTTCGGATGTATGGTAGGGACCAGAAATCAGGAGATTATCCGCGTGCCATTGTCAGAAGTTGCCGGAAAACTAAAATATGTAGATCCAAAAGCATCGATCATTGACGAGGCAAAGACCATTGGTATCAGCTTCGGTGATGAATAGATGCGGAGACTGAGCAGGATCTCCATTTAGACAAGGAGTGTAAAGAATGTCATATACGGCATTATACCGTAAGTTTCGTCCGGATGAATTCGAAGATGTAAAAGGACAGGATGCGATCGTCCGGACATTGAAGAACCAGATCAATGCAGATCGTATCGGACATGCATATTTGTTCTGCGGGACCAGAGGAACCGGAAAGACAACCGTTGCGAAGATATTTGCGAAAGCAGTCAACTGCGAACATCCGGTAGATGGAAGCCCGTGCGGGGAGTGTGCAATGTGCCGGTCGATCGCAGCTGGTACATCGATGAATGTGATCGAGATTGATGCGGCATCTAATAATGGTGTGGACAACATCCGTGAGATCCGTGAAGAGGTCACATATCGCCCGACAGAAGGGAAATATAAAGTATATATTATTGATGAGGTGCATATGCTGTCGATCGGCGCATTCAATGCATTGTTAAAAACATTGGAAGAACCTCCGGAATATGTTATATTTATTCTTGCGACAACGGAGGCACACAAGATTCCGATTACGATCTTGAGCCGATGCCAGCGATATGATTTTAAAAGAATTTCCATTGAGACGATCGCAGCGAGATTGCGTGAACTGATCGATAAAGAAGGATGGGATGTGGAAGATAAGGCGGTCCGCTATATCGCAAAGATGGCGGATGGCTCTATGAGGGATTCACTGAGCCTTCTGGATCAGTGTGCGGCATTCTATATGAATGAGACACTGACATATGATCATGTACTGGAAGTGCTGGGAGCGGTGGATACGGAAGTATTCAGCCGGCTGTTAAGACAGCTGCTTGCGATGGATGTACATCAGGTGATCGAGACGGTAGATGAGCTGGTAATGCAGGGAAGAGAATTGTCTCAGCTGGCGGCAGATTTCACATGGTATCTGAGGAATCTGCTTCTGGTGAAGAGCTCGGATGATATGGAAGATGTACTGGATGTATCATCGGAGAATCTGGCACTGTTAAAAGAAGAAGCACAGATGATTGACAGTGATACACTGATCCGCTACATCCGCATTTTTTCGGATCTGACGAATCAATTGAAATATGCGACACAGAAGAGGGTTCTGCTGGAAGTAACCCTGATCAAATTATGCCGTCCGGCAATGGATCAGAATAAGGACGCCCTGCTGGACCGCATCCGTGCGATTGAAAAACAGCTGGAGGACGGAGCGTGGGAAGCACCGGTCAGGGAGCGTGTTGTGTATGCATCCGATGCAAAAGAAGCAGCGGCACCGAAGCCGAAACCGGAACTTCCGCAGGCATTAAATGAAGACGTGAAAGCGGTGGCAAAAGATTTCCGGATGATCATCAATGAGGCTTCCCCGATGCTCCGCACATATCTGAAAAAAGCGAGATTAAGTGCCGGAGAAGGCAACCGGCTTCTGATCGTGCTGCCGGATGAACTGAGTGCCAGTGCAGTTGCGACGCCGGATCACAAAGAAGAGATCCAGTCGTTGATCGAGCAGAAGATCGGTAAAAAAGTAGAGATAGACGTCCGCCAGATGGAGGCAGGACGCAGATTCGAGGATCACTTTGTGGATCTGGAGAATCTGATCAATATGGAAATTACTGTAGAAGACGAATAGGAGGATATTATCATGGCAAAAAGAGGAGGATTCCCAGGAGGCGGAATGCCGGGAAATATGGCAAATCTGATGAAACAGGCACAGAAGATGCAGCGTCAGATGGAAGAACAGGCAAAGGAAATGGAGACAAAAGAATTCAGTGCAACTGCAGGCGGCGGTGCTGTTGAAGTAACTGTATCCGGAAGCAAGAAGATATTAAAAGTAAAACTGGATGAAGAAGTAGTAGATCCGGATGATGTAGAGATGCTGGAAGATCTGCTTGTGGCAGCAGTCAATGAAGCACTGGAGAAAGTAGACGCAGAGACAACTTCTGCAATGTCTAAGTTTACCGGCGGCATGGGTGGCGGAATGCCGGGATTATTCTAAGAGAAGATCCGGAAAGAATGATTCTTACAGGGAGTTAAAAAATTATGGATTATTACAGTAATCAGATGAGCAAATTGATTGAGGAACTGTCATGCCTTCCGGGAATCGGAGCAAAATCTGCGGCAAGACTTGCGTTCCATCTGATTCATATGCCGGTTGATGATGTAAAAAGACTGGCTTCTACGATGGTGGAAGCCAGAGAGAATATAAAATATTGCAAAGAATGTTATACACTTACCGATCAGGAACTGTGCCCGATCTGCAGTAACAGTAACCGTGATCATCAGACGATCATGGTGGTTGAGAATACAAGAGATCTTGCGGCATATGAAAAGACAGGGAAATATAATGGTGTGTATCATGTGCTTCATGGTGCAATCTCTCCGATGCTTGGGATAGGTCCGGAAGATATCAAATTAAAGGAACTGATCGGGCGTCTGCAGGGAGATGTAAAAGAAGTGATCATTGCAACGAATTCGAGTCTGGAAGGTGAGACTACAGCGATGTATATCAGTAAGCTGATCAAACCGACGGGAATTAAAGTAAGCAGAATTGCAAGCGGTGTTCCGGTCGGAGGAGATCTGGAGTATATCGATGAAGTGACGCTTCTCCGGGCACTTGAAGGAAGGACAGAACTGTAGAGCGTTTGTCCCCGCCAGAGGTGAGAGAATGAAGAAAAAGGTTACGTCAACAGATATTGCCCATGCTGCCGGAGTATCACAATCTACGGTTTCTATGATCCTGAACAAAAAATATGATGTGTCATTTGCCAAAGAGACTGTGGAAAAAGTAGAAAATGCTGCCAAAGAGCTGGGATACGTCCCGCCGAAAAGGAAAACGAGAAAGGGGACAAAAAGAGAGAAACTTCTGGTTGTGTTCTGCCCCAATCTGACGAATCCGTATTATGTTATGCTGCTGCAGGGAATCGAGGCGCATGCAAAAGAAAAAGGATTTGGTCTTTTTGTATGTAATACACAGAGAGATCTCCGGATGGAAGAACGTTATCTGAAAATGATGTGGCAGTTACGGCCGCTGGGGATTATCTACACCTGCAATCCGAGCCATTGCTTTATGGATCTGGTGGGAGAGATTGCAGAACAGATACCGGTTGCGATCGTAAATAACCAGAATGAAAAGATGAATGTAGATGCAGTGGAACTTGATAATTCAAAACTTGGAAGAGTGATGGCGAAGCATCTGCTGGAATTAGGTCACAGAAAGGTTGCATATATAGCACCGCCATTGACAGCAAGACAGAAACAACGTTCAAAACGGGTGGAAGGTTTTCTGAAAGAGTATGAAAAAGCCGGTCTGCGAGACCAGGTGATCATCAAGGCGGCAAAAGAAGAGATTGATCTTGATGTGGCACATATTGATTCCGAATATAAGATCGGATATGAACTGACGAAAGAGTTGTTGAATGAAACGACAGATGTGACAGCAATTGTCGGGTTAAATGACATGATTGCATTTGGAGTCATGGATGCACTTCATGAGGCAAAGATAAAAGTGCCGGCCGATGTGTCCGTGATGGGATGTGATAACACACTGTTTGCCAGAATGCATAACATGAATCTGACGACGATCGAGCATTTTGTGACTTTTAAAGGAAGGGATGCATGTGATATTATAATGAAGAAGATAGCATCACATCATTCAGCGAATATGGAAACAGCACCGATCAGTACCTATCATGTGGAATATGAACCGCAGCTGATCGTCCGTGGAACAACAACGTATGCAAAAAATTCACGAAAAAAGAAAAATTAATTCTTTTGCGAAAATTATTATTAATAATTACTTAATTTTACAAACTGAAAATACATGTTAGATGTTAATGCCCCTTATAAATGCGTGAAAATCGATAATAAAAAGAAAAAATCAAAAATAATGTTAACATTTCCATCAAAAATTTAAAAAAGTTTGATTAATAATTTAAAAATATTAATAAAGAAAATTATTAATAAAAAGTCATGGCTATTGACCGGAGTTCCATGAATAGAGTATAATTTATATCAAACGATAACAAGGGAATGGTGAACAGATTTCACCGCTTTTAAGGAGGAAAACAACATGAAATTTTTCATTGACACAGCGAACGTAGAGGATATTAAGAAAGCAAATGATATGGGAGTTATCTGCGGGGTAACAACAAACCCATCTCTGATCGCAAAAGAAGGTAAAGTATTCGAAGAAGTTATTGCTGAGATCGCTTCTATCGTAGACGGACCAATCAGTGGAGAAGTAAAGGCAACAACAACAGATGCTGAAGGCATGATCGCTGAAGGAAGAGAGATCGCTAAGATCCATCCTAACATGGTAGTTAAGATCCCTATGACAGTAGAAGGATTAAAAGCAGTAAAAGTTCTTACAGCTGAAGGAATCAAGACAAACGTAACACTGATCTTCAATGCGAACCAGGCACTTCTTGCAGCAAGAGCCGGCGCTACATATGTATCACCATTCCTTGGACGTCTGGACGATATCTCTACAAGAGGAGTAGACTTAATCTCAGAGATCGCACAGATCTTCGAAGTTGCAGGAATCGATACAGAGATCATCGCAGCAAGCGTACGTAACCCAATCCACGTAACAGACTGTGCATTAGCAGGTGCTGATATCGCAACTGTACCTTACAAAGTAATCGAGCAGATGACACATCATCCATTAACAGATGCAGGAATCGAGAAATTCCAGGCTGATTACAAAGCAGTATTCGGAGAATAAGAATAAGTAAAGCTATCATATAAATGATTCAGGAGGAACAACATGAACAAATTAGAGCTTATGAAGACAGCCAACGAAGTCCGCAAGGGCATCGTTACTGCAGTTCACAGTGCAAAATCCGGACATCCGGGTGGATCACTGTCAGCAGCAGACATTTATACATATCTGTATTTTGAAGAGATGAATATTGATCCTAAGGATCCTAAGAAAGCAGACCGTGACCGTTTTGTATTATCAAAAGGACACACAGCACCAGGATATTATTCAACACTGGCACACAGAGGATTCTTCCCGGTTGAAGATCTGACAACTCTTCGTAAAGTTGGATCATACCTTCAGGGACATCCGGATATGAAACACATCCCAGGTGTTGATATGTCAAGTGGATCTCTTGGACAGGGCATCTCAGCTGCAGTAGGAATGGCTATTTCAGCTAAGCTTTCAGATGATGATTACAGAGTATACACACTTCTCGGAGACGGTGAGATCCAGGAAGGACAGGTATGGGAAGCTTCTATGTTAGCAGGACACAGAAAGCTGGACAACCTGGTAGTGATCGTTGACAATAACAACCTTCAGATCGATGGAAAGATTACAGACGTTAACTCTCCATATCCGATCGATAAGAAATTCGAGGCATTTAACTTCCATGTGATCAATATTGATGGAAATGACTTTGACCAGATCGAAGCAGCTTTCAAAGAGGCTCGTGAGACAAAGGGAATGCCGACTGCAATTATTGCAAAGACAATCAAAGGAAAAGGAGTTTCTTTCATGGAAGACCAGGCTGGATGGCATGGAAAAGCTCCTAATGATGAGCAGTATGCACAGGCAATGGAAGAATTAGAGAAAGCAGGTGAAGCATTATGTCAGAAGTAAAGAAAATAGCAACAAGAGAAAGCTACGGTAATGCTTTGGTAGAATTAGGAAAAGAACATGAAGATCTGGTAGTGTTAGACGCTGACCTTGCAGAAGCTACCAAGACGGGAATGTTCAAAAAAGCTTTCCCGGAACGTCACATTGACTGTGGAATCGCTGAGTGTAACATGATCGGAGTTGCAGCAGGTATCGCTGCCACAGGAAAAGTTCCGTTTGCAAGTTCATTTGCTATGTTTGCAGCAGGACGTGCATTTGAGCAGGTTCGCAACTCAGTCGGATATCCAAAATTAAACGTTAAGATCGGTGCTACACATGCCGGAATCTCTGTTGGAGAAGACGGTGCTACACATCAGTGTAACGAAGATATTGCTCTTATGAGAACAATTCCTGGAATGATCGTGATCAATCCTTCCGATGATGTAGAAGCAAAAGCAGCTGTAAAAGCAGCTTATGAGCACGTAGGTCCTGTATATCTCCGTTTCGGAAGACTTGCAGTTCCGGTTATTAATGATAATGCAGAATACAAATTCGAGATTGGTAAAGCCATTACACTTCGTGAAGGTACTGATGTAACAATCATCGCAACAGGTCTTGAGGTATCTGAATCCCTCGCAGCAGCAGAGAAGCTCGCAGCAGACGGAATCAGTGCAGAAGTGATCAATATGCACACGATCAAACCGTTGGATGAAGCAGCGGTTGTTGCAGCAGCAGCTAAGACAGGAAAGATCGTAACAGTTGAAGAACACTCTGTTATCGGCGGACTTGGAAGTGCTGTATGTGATGTAGTTGCAGAGAAAGCACCGGCTAAAGTAATGAAGATTGGTGTAAATGATACATTTGGTGAGTCTGGTCCGGCTGTAGAACTGATTAAGAAATACGGTCTTGACGCAGACAGCATTTATGCAAAAGTAAAAGCATTCGTAAAATAATAATATAGAACGGATAGTCAGAGGCTGTCGCTTTAACGAAAGAGATTTCGTTAGGCGGCAGCTTTTTTGCGGTAAGCAATTAAAAACGGTCAGATTCGCTCTTTGTTTGTGCAAAATCAACCAAAAACAGTCAAAATATTTGTGAACTAATGTGATTGAAAATGACTGAATTTGACGATATAATGAACTCAACAAGTTGAAAGGAGTAAGAAATATGATTTATACAGTTACGTTTAATCCATCGTTGGATTACATCGTTTCAGTGGACGATTTTAAACTCGGACTTACAAACCGTACAAGCTCAGAACTCATGCTTCCGGGTGGAAAAGGGATTAATGTTTCTATCGTGCTTAAGAATCTTGGAATCCAAAGTACGGCACTTGGATTTATGGCCGGATTTACGGGAAAAGAAATTGCAAGACGATTGGAAGAAGAAGGTGTAGCATCTGATTTCATTCAGATTGAAGAAGGAATATCAAGAATCAATTTGAAACTGAAATCCATTGACGGAACAGAAATTAATGGAAGTGGTCCAAAGATTCCGAAAGAGAAAGTAGAAGAATTGATGAAGCGTCTGAATACGATGAAAGAAGGCGATGTCTTATTCCTTGCAGGAAGTATCCCGGCATCTATGCCAGACGATATCTATAGCAGAATCATGAAAGAGTTGAAAGATAAAGGCATCATGATCGTTGTGGATGCAACAAGAGATCTTCTTATGAATGTACTGGAGTATCGTCCGTTTCTGATAAAACCAAATAATCATGAGCTTGGTGAGATCTTCGAAGTGACACTTAAGACGAGAGAGGACGTCATTCCTTATGGAAGAAAGCTTCAGGAAAAAGGAGCCAGAAATGTGCTGATCTCGATGGCGGGAGAAGGTGCGGTGCTGATTGCGGAAAATGGAGAAGTATATAGTTCGCCGGCGCCGAAAGGAACATTGGTCAATGGTGTAGGAGCCGGAGATTCCATGGTGGCAGGTTTCATGACAGGCTGGATGGAAAAGCAGGATTATGAGCATGCTTTCCGTATGGGAGTTGCAACAGGAAGCGCAAGTGCATTTTCCGAATATCTGGCAACCAGACCGGAAGTAGAAGAAGTATATAAACAGCTGGTGTAAGGCATAAAAGAGAAAAGTGTTACAAAGAAAACGATTTATCAACAGGAGGGAAAATTATATGAGAATCACAGATTTGCTGGATGCAAGAAGTATTCTTTTGAATGCATCGCCAAAGAGCAAAAACGAAGCACTCGACCAGATCGTTGATCTCATGGTAAAGAGCGAAAAGATCAATGATAAAGAAGCATATAGAAAGCAGGTATATGCAAGAGAAGAAGAAAGTACGACAGGAATCGGAGAAGGAATCGCCATTCCGCATGGAAAATGCGATGCGGTAACAAAACCGGGACTGGCAGCAATGGTAGTTAAGGATGGTGTGGATTTTAATTCGCTGGATGGGGAGCCTGTTACACTGATGTTCCTGATCGCAGCACCGAATACAGAAGACAATATCCATCTGGATGTATTGAGTAAGTTATCTGTTCTTCTGATGAATGAAGAATTTACAGAGGCTTTGAGAAATGCGGAGACAGTAGAAGAATTTATGGGTATCATCAATGATGCCGATGAAAAAGAAGCAGGAATTGATGAAAGACTTGCGGGAGAAGGAACGGCAGCAGAAGAAGAGACCAGAGGAAAGGTTAAGATTCTTGCAGTCACATCCTGCCCGACCGGAATTGCACATACGTATATGGCGGCTGAAGGAATTGAAAAAGCTGCAAAAGCAAAAGATTGTGCAGTAAAAGTGGAGACAAGAGGTTCCGGCGGAGCGAAAAATGTACTGACTTCAAAAGAAATCGAAGAAGCAGATGGAATTATCGTAGCTGCAGATGCACAGGTTCCGATGGATCGTTTTGACGGAAAGAAAGTCATTGTCTGCCAGGTGTCTGATGGTATCAGTAAAGCAGGTGAACTGGTTGACCGTGTGATCAGCGGGGACGTTCCGGTATATCATGCGGCAAATGGAGCAGAAGTGCAGGAAAGTAAAGGTGGAAGATCATCCGGCAGCGTCGGACATCAGATTTACACACAGTTGATGAATGGTGTATCCCATATGCTTCCGTTCGTAGTCGGCGGTGGTATTCTGATCGCACTGGCATTTTTGATCGACGGACTTTGCGTAGATATGAATGCATTGGCAAAAGCAGATAGAGCTAACTTTGGTACTATTACACCGGTAGCGGCGCAGCTTAAGACGATCGGCGGACTTGCATTTGGATTGATGCTTCCGGTACTTGCGGGATATATAGGTGAAGCAATCGGAGACAGACCGGCACTTGCGGTTGGATTTGTAGGCGGAGTTATCGCAGCAAACGGAAAATCCGGATTCCTCGGAGCGCTGGTAGCTGGTTTTGTGTCCGGATATCTGATTCTTCTTCTTAGAAAACTGTGTGACAAGCTTCCGGATGCACTGGAAAAGATTGCACCGGTTCTGATCTATCCGGTAGCCGGAATTCTTGGAATCGGCCTTCTTATGAACTTTGCGATTGAGCCGGTCATGGGAGCGATCAATACTGCACTGAACAACGGACTGACTGGAATGGGTGGCTCAAGCAAGCTTGTGCTTGGTCTGATCCTTGGCGGAATGATGGCGATTGATATGGGAGGCCCGTTCAATAAGGCGGCATATGTGTTCGGTACAGCCGCAATCGCAGCAGGAAATTATGATATCATGGCAGCTGTTATGATCGGAGGAATGACCCCTCCATGTGCAATTGCACTTGCAACATTATTATTTAAAGACAAATTTACAAAATCAGAAAGAGAAGCAGGACCGACAAACTTCATTATGGGACTCGCATTTATTACCGAAGGAGCGATTCCATATGCGGCAGCAGATCCGCTTCACGTACTGCCGGCCTGCATTGTCGGTTCTGCGGCAGCCGGAGCACTGTCTATGGCATTTGGATGTACACTGATGGCACCGCACGGTGGAATCTTCGTATTCCCTGTAGTGGGAAATGCAATCATGTATCTGGTGGCACTGGTAGCAGGAACTGTAATTTCAGCGGTATTACTCGGAGTACTCAAAAAGAAAATTATATAAAAATAATAGTAAAATACAGGTTTGTCCGCAGAGATGTTGACAGACCTGTAAAAAATGAATAGAATGAAAATCACCAAATGTAATATTCTATGGAGGTATGAAGAATGAAAGAATTTAAGTATGTAATCACAGATAACGAAGGAATCCACGCTCGTCCGGCAGGAGAACTGGTGAAACTTGCAAAATCTTTCGAATCATCAGTGATGATCGAAAAAGAAGGAAAGAAAGCTGACTGCAAGAAGATCTTCGGCCTTATGGGACTTGGTGCTAAGAAAGACCATGAAGTAACATTTACATTTGAAGGCGCTGATGAAGAAGCAGCTTGCGAAGCAGTAAGCAAATTCATGCAGGAGAACCTGTAGGAGGACATATGCTTACAGAACAGCGTTATGAACAGATATTGAAGCTTCTTGAAAAAGAAGGCAGTATTACCGTGACAGAAGTTAAAGAACTTCTGGATACATCGGAATCGACCGTGCGCAGAGATATCACAGCACTTCATAATGCGGGAAAACTGGTGAAAGTGTTCGGAGGTGCGGTCGCATTAGATCACGTGGTAACACCGCAGGAGCCGACAGTGGCTCAGAAAATAACCGTTCATGTATCAGAAAAACGGCAGATTGCAGAATATGCCGCAAGATTGATCGGACAAGGTGAATATATATATCTTGATGCAGGAACCACAACCGGATATATACTGGAATTTCTGCGGGATAAAGATGTAACTGTTGTGACGAATGCGGTAGTGCATGCTCAGCAATTGGCAAAGTCCGGGGTGAAAGTACGACTGGTTGGAGGAGAACTGAAAAGTTCCACGGAAGCGGTTGTCGGAAGTGAGGCAATGGAGACGATTAGAAAGTATCATTTTACCAAGGGATTCTTTGGTACCAATGGTGTGACTAAGAAAACAGGGTTCACGACACCGGATGCGAGTGAAGCAATGGTCAAAAAGATTGCGATGGAACAGTGCCAGGAAAAATATGTATTATGTGACGAGTCTAAGTTCGGTGAGGTGAGTTCTGTAACGTTTGCTCCGTTTGCAGGCGCAAAAATCGTTACAGATCAGATGCCGGAAGGATACCGGGACTGTGGAAATATTATAGTCATATCATAAGAACAGAATATAATAAGATAGGGATTCCTGAATGATTTATTCGGGAATCTCTTTTTATGTACCAAAATCTGAAAGAAAAGCTGCCTGAAATCCCGGAAGTGTGTCGGGAAATAAAAAAATGTATCGGAAAATTCCATGGACAGGTCCCATTAACTGATAAAATACGCATATTTTGTATGATATCATAGGCAAAAATATATAAGACGAGGTGATTGTGTCATGGAAAGACAACTTCCAAAAAACGTAAGACAGATAGGAAATGTAAGTGACAATCCAAAGATATATGTAGAAGATTATGTAGATACATATCTGAACCAATTAAGAGAAAAAGCGAAAGAACAGCCGGTTGGAGTGATTCTGGCGGGAGAAGTGCTGGAACTGGAAGACGAAAAGGCTGTATTTGTGTCAGGAGCCGTACAGATGCAAGAATTATCGGAAAAGGATGGTAAACTTGAAATCGGACAAGATGGAATGAAACATATGAAGGAAGAAGCAGCGCAGTATTTTCCGGAAAGTCATATTGTCGGCTGGGGAATTGTTGAAGAAGGCAATCCGATGAGCCGCAACCGGGAAGTGAAGAAAATACAGGAAAGAGAATTTGGGCAGGAAGGAAGTCTGTTCCTGTGGAAAAACGCAAGAGAGCAGGACGAGATATTTTATGCATACAAATTTGGTGAACTGATGCAGATCGGAGGGCATTACATTTATTATGAAAAGAATCCTGAGATGCAGAACTATATGATCAATACACGCAAGGAGAATGGAGTAACCCCCAGTGAAGTGGTTGAGGATCGAGCTGCAAAGAATTTTCGTAGTGCAGTGAGAGAAAAGATGGAATATAAAGAGCAGCATCAGAGTTCAGCATTTGCCTATATTACGAGTGCAGTGCTTGTGCTGATCGTATTGGTGATTGGGATCACAACGGTTAATAATTTTGATAAAATGAAAGCGGTACAGAATTCTCTGGAAACACTTTCGGAAACAGTCGGTGGCGGACAGGCTGGCGCAAAGACAAAGACCGAAACCGCTGAAACGGTGAAAAACAATGCAAAAGAAGCGTCTGGAACGGTAAAGAAAGCAGAAGGGACAACGACATCAGAAACATCGGACGGACAACTCTCCGATCAGGATTTTTATGTAGTACAGAAAGGCGAAACGCTTGCTGGAATCAGTCAGAAATTATATGGAGATACGTCTCATGTGAAGGCAATCTGCAAAATGAATGGGCTGTCTGACGGCAACCTGATCTATATAGGACAAAAATTATTACTCCCATAAATGTGAAATGTGGTATACTAGGGTACACAGTATCAGAAGAAACGTTGAAAGGATGACCGACGGATGGAACGCAGGAAGAACAGCAATCTCCATGTTGTGAGAGAGCCGGAAGATCCCACAGATAAGATCATAGATGAGATTATGGATGAACTGAACAGTGAAGATGGGATGCCGGAGAAAGAAGTCCGGGAAGAGCTGATGAAAAGAAAAAAAAAGAAACAGAAAAAGATGATGGTTGGTATTGCGATAGTGGCTGCAGTGGGCGTGTTGATATATCTGCTGATCAATCTACAGACATATACCAAGGTCCGGATCAGTGATACCTATGTTGGTGAGAGTGCATCGGACAATAATTATGTACAGTTTTCGGACGGTGTATTGAAATATAGTAAAGATGGTATTTCGTATCTGAGTCAGACCGGAAAAGAGAAGTGGAATCAATCCTATCAGATAAAGAATCCAATGATAGATATTACAGAAAAGTCGGCAGCAGTTGCGGACAAAGAAGGCAATGATATTCTGGTTTTCCAGGAAGATGGCCTGAAAGGTGAAGTGCATACGACGATGCCGATTGAAAAAGTCAGTGTATCGGAACAGGGAATTGTGAGTGCAATATTAAAAAGCGATACAGCAATGAAAGTAATCTGTTATGATACGGCAGGAAACATACTGGTAGAGCATAAGACATCACTTGCAGGAAGCGGATATCCGGTGGATGTGGCTCTGTCTGCAAATGGTCAGATGATGCAAGTGCTGTATCTTTATACGCAGGATGGCCGGATCGAGGGCAGATTACATTACTATAACTTTGGGGATGCAGGAAAAGATAAGACAGATCATCAGGTTGCTAAAAAGAGCTACAAGAACACAATTATGGCATCCGGATTTTTTATGGATGAGAATACATCGGCGGCAATCGGTGACAATGCTATGGTGATCTATACCGGAAAAGACATTCCGAAACAAGCTGTAAAGATAACCATGGATAAGGAGATAAAAAGTGTATTTCATAATGAGAAATATATCGGTCTGATCCTAAAGAATCAGGGAAAGAGTGGTTATGAGCTCAGGTTATACAATAAGACCGGAAAAGTCGTGCTGTCGAAAGAATTCACCGGTGATTATAATCATGTGAAATTATGTGATGATCAGGTGATCATGTATGACGGAAAAACATGCAGTATATTTATGAAAAATGGTGTACAGAAGTTCAAAGGCAGGATGGATAATAACATACAGGAAATATTCCCGGTTGGAGGGGTGAACCAGTATATTGTGTTGAGTGCGAATGGAATGGAAAAAATCCGTCTTGTAAAATAAGGAGAAAGTATGCATATGAATTGGCTGGAAATATCCATAGGGATCGTGTTTCTGATCTGTATCATAACGGGACTGGTCAGAGGTGCAATCCGGATTATGGTATCGTTGATCGCAACAATTGTCACGTTTGTGATTGTTTTCTTCGCAACGCCGTATGTGTCTCAGGCAGTAGAGAAATATACGCCGCTGGATGATATGATAAAGCAGAAAGTAGTCAGTACGATGGCAGATGCGGCGACTTCGGCAATTACCGGAGGAGGCACTGTATCCGGACAAGGGCTGAATGAAGCAGCGGTAAAGAAGGCTTTGAAGGCAGCAGGTGTCAGTGAAGAGATGTTGAACCGGTATGGAATCTCGATTTCAGATATTGTAAATGGAAAGATCGACAGTTCTGATCTTGCAAAGTATGGAATCTCTGCAAATGTGCTGGATGGTCTTACCGGTGGAAGTGGCAGCAGTGTAGAAAATGTTATAGAAAATGCAGACATACCAGAAAGTCTGCAGGAGACGATGATTAAGTCTGCGGATATACCGGAGGTATTCAAGAATCTGTTGCTTAAAAACAATAATAAAGAAATGTATGATGAATTGGGCGTTAAAACATTTCCGCAATATATAGGGGCCTATGTTGCCAGACTGGTGATCAATATTATAGCATTCATACTTACGTTTATTGTGGTGACGGTAATTATAAGAGCGGTTGTGTTTGCCCTGGATATTGTATCAGAACTACCGGTAATCGGTTTCTTTAATCATCTGGCAGGTGGTGCACTTGGAATCGGAATTGCACTTATCATTGTGTGGATCCTGTTTATGATTGTGACATTAATGTATACGACGGCTGTCGGAAAAGAAATCTATGAAATGGTACAGAACAATTCCATTCTGAAATTGATATATGATTGCAATCCGATCATGCGGCTGGCAGTGAAATTGATTTAATATGGATATAGCTTTTTGTCTGTATGGGAAATGAGATCAGGGAGAATATTCCTGGTCTTATTTTTTTTGAATTGTCATGTCTGCAGAGATAATCTTCTTGTAAATATGTCTATAGAAGGATGGAGAATAGAAGTTAAATTGTCTGAATTGTCTAAATTGAAGAAAATATAAAAACAATGTTGACAATTCAAACGCCCTTGTGGTATATT
>ERZ1673722.993-NODE-993-length-31990-cov-18.909566_pt1 | contig 31990 bp, 23 predicted proteins | sample MGYA00580222_ERZ1673722 | MGnify/ENA primary metagenome ERZ1673722 (study PRJEB41218, sample SAMN15661750) | gut metagenome | host: Homo sapiens | place: Canada: London | collected 2015-08-20/2019-03-30 | study: EMG produced TPA metagenomics assembly of... | reverse complement strand
TCGACGTCCTTTCGGACGAACTGGATCCCGGGCGGTTTTTCCGCATATCGCGCAGTTGCATCATCGCCATGCCGGCGATCGTCAGCATCGTGAAATATCTGGGCAACCGGCTGAAGATCACGGCACGTCCGCGTCCTGAGTTCGAGATGGTGGTGAGCCGGTCGCGGGTCGACGACTTCCTGAAGTGGTTGGAGGGGAATGGCTGAGCCTTCGTCGCGGCTGCATGATAAAAAGGGGTACCCATCGGAGTACCCCTTTTTTGTAGCCGGGAGCGGCGGTGCCGCAGTACGCCCGTCAGCGGCGCCCGCTGCAGGCGATCATGTCGTGCAGCGATTCGTTGAAGGTCTCCTTGCGGAGCAACTCCTCGAGCGGGAGGTGCATCCGGTAGCGCCAGTGGTAGCGGGGGATGGACGGGACGTTGATGCGTTCCTTGGCCGGGTCGGGGTAGCGCAGCTCCCCGTCGGTCGAAAGCCAGTCCTGTAACGGCAGGATGGTGAGCATCGCCGGGGAATTGAGGTGCATGTCGAGGATGCGCCGGCATATCCACGGCTCGCAGAAATAGGGAACGTCGCCCCCGATGCCGAGTGCTTCGTGGTAGAAGCGCGCCGTGAGTTCGCGGTCTTCCTCCCACCATGCCCGCAGCGGGTTCATGTCGTGCGTCGAAGTGGTGCAGACCGAGAAATAGGGGTAGTGCGCCGGGTCGGCGAAGAGTTCCCCCGGCGTCTTGGGCATGCGCTGGATTTCGAGCGAGAGGATTTGCAGTTCGTGCATCGTTTCGGGGACGCTGTCGGGAATCATGCCCAGGTCTTCGCCGCAGGTCAGCATCTCGGTCGCCGAGAGGAGCACCGGGAGCTTGCGCAGGGCGGATTCCTGCCAGAAACGGTTGTGCCGGTGGTAGAAGAAGTCGGTATAGAGCCGGTCGAAAGCTGCACGGCGCTCTCCGTCGAGCCGGCGGTAGGCGTGCGTCGAGTGGGGGGCGATGCGGGGGTGGAAATAGCCCTTGCGGCGCGGGTCTTCGATGAAGAGCACGTCGTCGAGCAATGCCATGAGCCCTTCCCGCAGCCGGGTCTGGCGTTCGTCGTCGCCCGGGAAGCGGGCTGCGACCTTGCGCTGGGTGGCATAGGCGGGCAGTAACCGCCCCTCCTTCATGCAGGTGGCGCGAACTTCGCCGGCCAGGTCGCCGAACAGTTCCCCGAGCGTGTGCTCGTCGGGCGCCGGGGTGGTGTAGCGTCCGCCCTGCGTGTCGAAGCCCATGCCGCGCAGTTCATCTGCGGAATAGGGCAGGGCGGGGTTGAAATAGCCCAGCAACCCGTGTACGGCATGCGTGGGAATCTCCCAGATGCGGAAGAACCCGAGGATGTGGTCGATGCGGAAGGCGTCGAAGTATTCGGCCATCTTGGCCATGCGTGCCCGCCACCAGGCGTAGCCGTCGCGTGCCATGCGTTCCCAGTTGTAAGTCGGGAATCCCCAGTTCTGCCCGACGGCCGAGAATGCGTCGGGCGGAGCCCCGGCCTGCGAGTCCATGTGGAACAGGTGCGGGTAGAGCCATGCGTCGACGCTCGTGCGGCTGATGCCGATGGGCAGGTCGCCCTTGAGGACGATGCCGTGGTCGCGGGCGTAGGCGCAGACCTCGGACAGTTGCGTATGCAGGTGGTATTGGACATAGCAGTGGAATGCGATGTCGCGGCTGTGGCTGCGGCAGTAGGCGTCGACGGTTTTGCGGTCATAGCGGGCGAAGCCGCCCCAGCGGGTGAAGTCGGGCGTGCCCGTTTCGTCGCGCAGCGTGCAGAAGGCGGCATAGGGGATGAGCCAGTGTCTATTGGCGGCGATGAAGTCCTTGTAGTCGCGGCGTGCCGCAGTGCGGGTTCCGTGGCGTTCGAACGCCCGGCGGAGCAGCCGCAGTTTGTGCCGGTTGACCCGTTCGTAGTCTATTTCGGGGAGTGCGTTCAGTTCGTTGCGCAGGGTGCGGTACTCGTCGTCCTCCACGACGCCCGCGGCCGGCAGCCGGATGAACTGCGGGTGCAGGGCGAAGGTCGAATTGGCGTTGTAGGGGTAGGAGTCTTCCCAGGTGCCGGTCATGGTGGTGTCGTTGATTGGCAGTACCTGGATGACGCGCTGCCCGGTGGCGGCCGCCCAGTCGATGAGCCGTTTCAGGTCGTAGAACTCGCCGACGCCGAAATCCTCTTCCGTACGGAGCGAGAAGACCGGGATCGCCGTCCCGGCGCCCTGCCATCTGCGTTCGGGGAACCGCGGGTACGCCGCGGCGTCGAGGGCGTGTTCGCCGGCGCCGGGCAGTTCGCCCCAGGTGCGGTTGGCACCCTCCTCCCACAGGATGGGGGTGAGGGTCTTGCGGTCGGCGATCAGGAATTTGTATTCGAACCGGTGTGCGGTATGTAGCGTGAGTTCCCATTCCGGGAAGCGGCTGTCGTCCATCGGGACGATTCGTTTCCAGTCGCCCAGTTCACGGCCGCTGCCGGCGACGGCGAGCGTTTCGTCCGGCCGCAGGGTGGGCAGGATGACGCGCAGGGTGATGTTGCCGGCTGCTTTCTTCGGATTACCGGTTTTCCCGCGGCCGAAGATGCCCCGGGTGAATGCCGAGGAGTAGAACGGCGTGTCGGAGGGCATCTCCTGCCAGCGGTCGCGGATGCGCAGCGTGCGCACCCCCTCCCGGGCGGGGAGCCGCAGCGTGTGCGGCCGCCATTCGCTGCGGATGCACGCGCCGTCGCGTTCGATTTCATAGCGGTATTCGGTATCTTCACTCTGGGTATAGCGTTCGATGGCGCCTGTCCAGACGCCTCCGTCGGCGTATTGCAGCGCAATGCGCCGTTTGCCGATCCGCATGACGAGCTGTTCGCCCCAGCGGGTACGGTATTCGATGCTGATCAGGAGTTTCATGGTTCGGTATGTCGTTTGGTTCGGAATCGGTTTATACAAAATTAAAAAAATAATCCGGTTTTGTCTTTCCGGCAGGGAAAAATCAGAGCCCCCGGATGAATTGCGTAACGACGGCCACGAGGTCGGGGTCGATCGGTAGCGTGCTGTCGCCGTAGGCTCCCGTCTGGTCGATGCGCATGCGTCCCGTGCATTTTTTGAGCGGGTGGGTCATCCCTGCGATGATTGCCTTCCGGGCCCGGGGCTGTGCCTTTGCCAGCGCCTCGGCATTGTCTGGTGGCACCTGCAGGTCGTTGTCCCCGCCCACGACGAGTATCGGAACCCGCACCTTGCGGATCTCCTCGCGCGGGTCGTAGCGCAGGCTGGAGATCCAGAACGTCTGTACCGAAGGGTGGAACAGCGCTTCGAGCTGCGGCGGGCAGGATTCGACCCGTTCGCCCCGTTTGAGGGCGGCGGTGATCGCGTTGGCCTGCAAGAGCAGATCCATGTTGTCGGGCAGGAGTTGTGAGGCCAATTGCAACTGGAGTATCTCGTCGAGCGGGTAGCCGGCGCCGGCCAGCGAAACGACGGCGGCGACTTTCGGGGTTTGCTGCGCCGCGCAGAAGGCGATCAGCGCCCCTTCGCTGTGGCCGATCAGTACGACGCGGCGGAAACCTTCGCCGGCGAGGTAGTCGGCCCATGCCGCGGCGTCGCCGATGAAATCCCCCAGTACGGCGTCGGCCATTTTTTCCGGCTCCGTGAACCGGCTCGCACCGATGCCGCGTTTGTCGTAGCGCAGCGAGGCGATGCCTGCCTTTTCGAGCGCCTGCGCCAGGTAGAGATAGCTGTTTACATTGCCGTTGCGCGGAGTGGGCCCCGAACCGGCGATGATGACGGCCACGGTTTCCGTACCTGCATCGGGGGTGAGCAGCGTGCCGTAAAGCGTTCCGAAATCGCGTTCGAGCGAGACGTTCCTTTCGCCGGCGGCGGTATGCGCGAAGGCCAGCAGGAGGATGGCTGTCAGCAGGTGTTTCATGGCTTATGGGTTTCAGGTTGTTCTCAGTCGGTGTTTTTTTGCCTGTGCGGCGTGCCCTTCCGGTTCGTTTACCGGCGTTTTGTTCCTGCGTATCGTGCCTGTACCGGGTTGGTGCCCGGCGGGTCGTGGCGGCGGGGCTACAGCTCCCCGACCGCTTTTTCCAGTCCGATGCCGCGCGAACCCTTGATCAGCACCAGCGCGTTGTCCACGGGGTGTGTGCGGAGCGCCGCGATGAGGTGTTCCCGATCGGCGAAGAGCGTGATCCGGGCGGGTTGCGGCTCCATGTCGGCACGGGCCTTGGCGAATTCCTGTCCGACGAGCATCACCTCCGTCTGCGGAGCCTGTGCTGCGAGGCGGATGACAGCGGCGTGTTCCTCCGCCGACCAGGCGCCCAGTTCGAGCATGTCGCCCAGGATCAGCAGGCGGCGGGTGCGCATGCCGGGCGGCTCGGCGAGGAAATTCGCGACCGATGCCCGCATACTCGAGGGGTTGGCGTTGTAACAGTCCACGATGAGCGTGTTGCGCCCCGTCTCGGTGCGCTGCGAGCGGTTGTTGTCGGGGACATAGCTGCCGACAGCATGGCGGATACGCTCGTCGGCGACGTCGAAATAACGTCCGACGGCCACGGCTGCGGCGATGTTGAACCGGTTGTAATGCCCTTCGAGGTGGTTTTCGAGGTCCTCGGCCAGCGTGATGCTGTAATACTCCGCGGCCAGCCCGTCGCGTTCGGCGGCCATGTTCGTCAGCATCTCGTCCTCGCGGGGTACGAAGGCGCGGCCGCCGTTCGCGGCCAGGTAGTCGAACAGCTCGCCCTTGCCGCGGCGCACCCCCTCCGGGCCGCCGAAGCCTTCGAGGTGCGCACGGCCGATGTTGGTCAGGATGCCGTAGTTGGGCTCGGCGATCGAGGCCAGCAGGGCGATCTCGCCGCAGGCGCTGGCTCCCATTTCGACCACGCCGAACTGCGTGTCGCGGGTCATGGCGAGCAGCGTGAGCGGCACGCCGATGTGGTTGTTGAGGTTGCCGCGCGTGGCGTAGACCTCGAAGCGTTCGGCCAGCACGCGGCTCACCAGTTCCTTGGTCGTGGTCTTGCCGTTGCTGCCCGATATGGCGAGTATCGGGATCGCCAGCCGGCGGCGGTGTTCGCGTGCCAGCTCCTGCAACGCCCCGAGCGTGTCGCCGACCAGCACCATACGCTCGTCGGTGACGGCTGCCGGGTCGTCCACGACGGCATAGGCCGCGCCTTTGTCCAGCGCCTCCGCCGCGAAGCGGTTGCCGTCGAACGTCGCGCCGCGCAGGGCGAAAAAGATGGAATCAGCCCCGATGTTGCGCGTGTCTGTGGAGATGTGCGGGTGTTCCCGGAAAATATCGTATAGTTCGGACATATCAGTTCGCGTGTTTGGGTGTCCCCGAGGGCATGGGGTAGGGCCCCGGCTCTGCGGGCTCTCCGAAGCGGGGGTTGCCCGTGGCGTCGAAGTCGAAGCGTTGCAGGCGTACGTCGCGCCCCCAGTTGTGTACCGTATCTTTTTTCGAGTGGTAATAGATCCAGTATTCGTTCCCGTCAGGCGAGGTGGTGAAACTGGCGTGGCCGACGCCGTGTATGCGGTCGTTGCCGGTGAAGATGGGGCCGCTCTTGATCCATGATGCGGGATTCAGCGGGTCGCTGTCGGGGGTGCGCAGGCGCAGCTGCCCGAGCTTGTAGTGGCGCGACCACGAGCCGCGCGTGGAGTAGACGATGAAGAGGTCGTCGCCGTGCCGCAGTGCTGACGGGCCTTCCTGCAGGGCGATGTGGTCGCCCTGTTCCCACGGCTGGTCGGGTCGTGAGAGCAGGATGCGCGGCCCGATCCGGGTCGGCGATTCCATGCGGGCGATGTAGAGCAGCTGGTCGGTGGCGTCGGTATCGCGCTGGCGCTCCCAGCCGGACCATACGGCATAGAGCTCTCCCCGGTGTTCGAAGATCGTCATGTCGATGGCCCAGATGTTGTCCGTCTTGCCGTCGGGGTTGTCGCCGGTGTAGAGCATGCCGCGGTCGCGGTAGTCGCCCAGCGGCGTGTCGCACTCCAGCACGCCTGTGCGCTGCCCCGTGAAGGGGCTGCCGGGGACGGGTGCCGCGGCGTAGTAGATGTACCATTTGCCGCGGAGGCGGTGCAGCTCGGGTGCCCAGATGTTGAAGCTGTTCCACGCCCCGCTGTCGGCGGGCTGCCAGACAACACGCTCGCGTTCGAAACGCGTCATGTCGTCCGATTCGGTCACGGCGATGCCGCGTCCTGATTTGAAGCAGGTGTAATAGCGCCCGTCGTATTTGGTGATCCACGGGTCGGCGCCGTCGCGCAGCGGGTTGGTGAAGGTGGCCTGCGGCGCGGAGCACGAGAGCATCCCCGCCACTAAAAAAAAGCCCGCAGCGAATCGTCGCAGCAAGGCTGTGGTATGGAACGGCATGCGTTTCATAGGTGTCAGATATGTTTGTCCCCGTTATGGAACTTTACTTCGTCGATGAATTTCTTGATGTTCTGTTCTTCGGCGCGGGGGCATATCATCAATACGTCGTCGGTGTCCACGACGATGTATTCCTTCAGGCCGCTGATGACCGCTACCTTGCCCTTGGGCAGCGAGACGATGCTGCTGCGCGTGTCGTAGACATAGCACCCCTCTTCGGGGACGGCGTTGGCGTAGCGGTCTTTGCGGGCGTGCTGGTAGACCGAGCCCCATGTGCCGACGTCGCTCCACCCGAAGTCGCCGCAGCGGACATAGACGTTGTCGGCCTTTTCCATGATGCCGTAGTCGATCGAGATGGCGCGGCACTCCGAGAAGACGATCTCCACGGTGGTCTTCTCGGCATCGGTGCCCAGCGCCTTCATCACGCCGCTGAACATGGCATGGTGCTCGGGCAGGTATTTGCGGAAGGCCTCGACGATGGCCTGCACCTTCCAGATGAAGATACCCGAATTCCAGTAGAACTCGCCGGTCTGGAGGAAGGTCTGCGCCAGCTCGAGATCGGGCTTTTCGGTGAAGCACTTGACTTTGCTGATGGTGTGGTCGTCCGAAACCTGGATGTAGCCGTAACCCGTATCGGGGCGTGTGGGTTTGATGCCCACGGTCAGCAGTGCGTCGTGCCGGTCGGCGAATTCGAGGCACTCGCCGATGATCGTGCGGAAATCGTCCTCGTTGAGGATCAGGTGATCCGACGGCGTGACGATCATTTCGGCGTCGGGGTTCTCCCTGAGCAGCGTATAGGCCGCATAGGCGATGCAGGGGGCCGTATTGCGGCCGATCGGCTCGCAGAGCACCTGTTTCTCCCCGATTTCGGGGATGTGCTGCAATACCAGATCCTTGTATTTGTGGTTCGTCACGACGAGGAAATTCCCGGCGGGGACGATTTTTGCAAAGCGCTCGTAGGTGTGGCGGATAAACGATTTCCCGGTTCCGAGGATGTCGAGGAACTGTTTTGGCATCGACTGCCGGCTCTTGGGCCAGAAACGCGATCCGATGCCGCCGGCCATGATGACACAATATTTATTGCTTGCCATAAGTTATAATATGGAATTAAGTGAGACAAAGATAAAAATATTTTGTAACTTTGCCGCCTATTGCAGGAATAATATTTTTGTACTCCCGATGAAGATAAGACTGTTCACCATACCCAACCTGCTGACCCTTGCGAGCCTGCTTTGCGGCTCGTTCGCGGTGGTTTCGGCACTGGTTTACGGCGATCTGGCGCTGGCTTTCTGGCTCACGATCGCCGCCGGTGTTTTCGACTATTCCGACGGTTTCGTGGCCCGGCTGCTCAAATGCCCTTCCGCCATCGGCGTACAACTGGACTCGTTGTCCGACATGGTCTCGTTCGGCTTCGCCCCGTCGGCCGTGCTTTTCGTCTTGTGGAACAATTCCCTGCCTGCGGATGCCGAAGCATGGCTGCGCTACGGCGGCAGTGCACTTTGTTTCGCGGTGGCGGCCTTCTCGGCGCTGCGACTGGCGAAATTCAATATCGACGAGACGCAGCATACCGAGTTCTGCGGCCTTCCTACTCCAGCCAATGCGCTGTTTTTCATATCTTTGGGGTGGATTAAGGTGAAGACGGGTTTCGACTTGGGTTACTGGTTGCTGCTGCTCATCCCTGTGATGTCGTGGCTGCTCGTTTCGCCCGTGCGGATGTTCGCCTTCAAATTCCAGCACTTCGCCTGGAAAGGCAACGGGGTGCGTTATGTTTTTATTGTATCGGCGGCGCTCCTGCTGGCCGTGCTGGGTGTCCGTGCCGTGCCGGTCGTGATCGTCCTCTACATCGCAACCTCGGTCGTACGCTGGTTGTCGATGAAGGCAAAAGGCTGTGGACAAGCCGGATAGTTGTGTATTTTAAGAATTTTTATTAATTTTGCCCCGGATTAGCGTTCCATGTCGAGGTTGACGAATAGAATATTGCTGGCAGCTTTGCTCGGTCTGTTCCTTACAGCGCCCGGCATCGTCCGTTCGCAGGGTTTCAACGCCAGGACGCTGCAGCGTGCCCAGCAGTGCGGGGAGACGGGGAACCTTTACGGTACGAACCCTTACGAGCAGACCGGCGAGGAGGGGGAGGAGGGCCAGGACGGCCAGCCGCAGGATACGACCAAGAAGGAACGCCGGATCCGCAAGCCGCTCGAATCGTATTTTTTCAGCGATTCGATCCGCGCCCTGAACAATTTTCGCTGGAGCGTCAAGCGCGACTACAACCGCGTGGAGATAAGCCCGCTCGACACGACGCTCACCGACTGGCGCATCGACTACCCCTTCTTCCGCGAGGAGGTGGGCGACATCGCGCAGGGCGCCCTCGGGCAGACATCGCTGCCGATGAACTATTTCCGGCGGCCGCAGTTCTTTGATTTCAGTTTTGCGAGCCCCTACTATGCGTATACGTACGACATGGAGAACGTTCCGTTCTACAATACGAAGAAGCCCATCATCCGCATGACGTACCTCGAGTCGGGGCAGAAGCGTTTCCGGGAGGAGAACTTCAATATCATGCACGCGCAGAATATTTCGCCCACGACCGGGTTCAACGTCGACTACAAGGCACGGGGAACGCGCGGACAATATGTCTGGTCACGGACGAAGAACCACAACCTGTCGGTCGCCTTCAGCCATACGGGCAAGCGCTATTCGGTGCATGCGGCCTATTACAACAACCACATCGAACAGCAGGAGAACGGCGGCGTGGTCGGGACATGGGCTATCGCAGATACGACGTTCCAGATGCCTTCGGGCGTGCCGATGAAGCTGTCGGATGCCGAGGCGCAGAACACTTACCGCAACAACGCCTTTTTCATCACGCAGTCCTACGCCCTGCCGTTGCAACGCGTGACGGAGAACGACTTTTCGCTCGCCGACCTGTCGGCGGTCTATATCGGCCATTCGTTCCAGTACAGTTCGTGGAGCAAGGTCTATTCGGACAAATATGCGCGGTATATCGACGAAAGGGCGCACCGGGACGAACAGGGCAATTTCGTGCCCGATACGCTGGACTACTACCAGAACTGGTATATCAACCCCGACCAGACGCGCGACTCGATCTACGAGCGTGTGATTTCGAACCGCTTCTTCGTGCAGGCACAGCCTTGGGATCGTAACGGCGTGGTAGGCACGATTGATGCAGGCATCGGTATCGACATGCATACCTACTCGCAATTCGAAATGAGGGATTACCAGACGGGAAAGTATACGAAGGTCAACAAGACCAGCTATTTCGCATACGGTTCCGTCGGAGGAAAGATAAAGAAATATGTCGACTGGGACGCGAACCTCAAGTTCTACCCGTCGGGATACAGAGGCGGAGACCTCACCATCGGCGCCCACCTGGCGCTGACGGGATATCTCCGCGGACACCCCCTGATTCTCGAAGGCCGGTTCACGATGGATCGGCGTTCGCCCAACTACTGGCAGGAGAATCTGTTCTCGAACCACTACGTGTGGTCCACTCCTTTGAATAAGGAGAATGAAACTCGGTTCGAGGTGAAGTTTTCAGTCCCCGATTATGCGTTTGAAGCGGGGGCATGGCAAGGTGTGGTCGGCAACAAGATCTTTTACGACAAGGAGAGCCAGATCGCCCAAAGCAGTGACAACGTAAGCCTCACGAGTGTGTACGCTCGCAAAGATTTCCGCTTAGGCGGACTTCATTTGGACAACAGGGTATTGTTGCAGTGGAGTACGAATCAAGAAGTTGCACCCGTTCCGCTTTTGAGCGCGTTCCTTTCGTATTATTACGAGTTCTGGGTCGTGCGCAACGTATTACGCCTTCAGATCGGTTTGGACGGACGCTATAACACGCGTTATTATGCGCCCAGTTACAACCCTGCGCTGTCGGCCTATTACAACCAACGGGACGTCGAAGTAGGCAATTACCCCTACATGGACGCCTTCGTCATGGGAAAGTGGAAGAGAATGCGGATATTCCTCAAATATCAGCATGTGAACAAGGGACTGTTCGGAAACGGGGAGTATTTCTCCGCGGCGGGTTACCCGCTCAATCCGGGCATGTTTAAAATCGGTATCTCATGGGGTTTCTATGATTAGCGTATTGTTCTGCGCGGTATGAACTGCCCGCAAAACAACATTTTATGTTAAAAAAGACAGTTTTAACTTTTGCGTTCTTAACAATCCTGACGACTTTTTACGGCTTTAACGCCCAGTTCAGCACACCCGTGACGGACGACATGCTGCTGAACGACGATGCGGCCGATTTCGGCAATTCGCTGCTCGGTGAGGGCGACTATGTGATCTCGGCTTATGACAATGTCATTCGCAACATCAGCGAAAAAGAGGGCCACGACTGGCGCCTGATGAGCGCCATCGCCTACCATGAATCGCGGTTCACGCCCGACATCACCTCGCGCAGCGGGGCCCGCGGGCTGATGCAGATCATGCCCTCGGTGGCACGCCAGTTCGACGTCCCGACCGAGCAGGTCTCCAATCCCGAGACCAACATATGGTTGGCCAACAAGCTGATGTCGAAGATTATGAACACGCTCCGTTTCCCCGAGGGGACTCCCGAGAAGGATCGGATGAGCATCATCCTGGCCTCGTACAACAGCGGGATCGGCCATGTGAACGATGCGAGGCGCCTGGCACGGCTCAACGGCGAGGATCCCAATTCGTGGGAGGTCGTGGCCCGCTACCTGCAACTCAAGGCGCAGCCCGAGTATTACGAGAGCGAGGCGGTCAAGTGCGGACGTTTCACCGGCAGCCGGCAGACGCTGGCCTACGTGAACGACGTGATAGGACGCTATGACAAATACTGCCGGATTGCTCGGAGATAACTCCGGCAGGAATTGAAAAGTCTGAATCTACAGCAAAAAGGCTGAACCCAGGGGTTCAGCCTTTTCTCTTTATATCTTCTGAGTTGCCGGCGGACTTGTCCGGCGCCGGGTCAATAGACCCACTGGAAATCGTCGACGTACATTACATTCGTCGTGCAGCCCACCATGTAATCGCCGTAGGCACTCGTGGAGCAGGAGATGATGATGCTGTACTTGCCGGTGGGGCGTCCCGCAGCCGGGTCGTAGAAGTTGAGCGGCAGGGTGGCCTCTACCATTTGCTCGCCTTCGGTCGACTTGTCGACGAACAGCGACCCGTAGGCGATGAGTTTCCCTTCTGCGGTCTGGGTGGTTTCCGCCGGATCCCAAATGCCCGTGGGGTCTTTGGTGCCCGAAGCGACCCGGTGCCGGGCGTTCCAGTCGATGATGGCGACGAAAATGCGGGCTTTGTCCGGGTCGCCTATGCCGACCGGGGCCCCGGAATGTTTGCTTGCGTCGATCGTGCCCAGTGTCGCGTGGTATTTCACCTTCATGCCCGAAGGGCGCGCCGTCCAGTTGTAGGGCTGTCCGAATTCTACTACGCCCGTCCACGGGCCGTCTTTGTAGAAGATGCCGGACATCAGGTTGCCGGCTGCGATGTTGACGAGGGGAGGGGCTGCCGCGGCCAGTTTCGCGCAATAGCTGCCGCCCATTCCGTTGAAAGTCCCCTGCCTACAGAGCTTATCCGCAAATGTGTTGTTACCGCTGGCCCAGAACTCCGCATTCGTATTTTCGCTCGTGAAGCACGACAAGCCCGGGTTTTCCATGTTCCCGTCGGGAATCGTGTCGCCCGCGGGTGCCGTGTATTCGGCGGTTTCGGTCTGCTGCCCGCCGACGAGAAGCCGGAATTCATACGTTTGCCCGGCGTAGACGCCCTTGGTCGTGACGAGGCGTTTTACGGGGATGCCCGCATCGTTGGTGAGGCTTGTCCATTCGGGTGCGATCGAGCTCGTAAAGATGCCGCTTTCGTCCTGTGCGCCCTTCTGCGTCGTCTGCCAGTCGGCGGTACCCTTCAGACGGTACTGGATTTCGGCGGTGGCGTAATCTTCGGGCGTAACCATCGTGGTTACGACGGCCGTGTTGTTCCAGAGGTCGATCTCGCGGACACCGATCTTCACGTTGGTGGGCTGGACATGGAGCATCCACCGCTCCGTGCGGCCGTGGCAGGTGACGTCGACCAGACGAACCGTTTCGAAGCCCGTGGCGGAAAGTTCCTCGGCCGTGGGCGAGTAGGCGGTGATGTCGGCAGGCCCCAGCTTGAGGCTGGTGACCGTGACGGCCTTCAGGTCGGTGCCTTCGGCGACATAGGCCGTGGCCGTACGCGCCTGCGTGTCGATCAGTGTCGATCCGATCTGCCCGGCGACGGTGAACGACCGGGCTATGGGCTGCTCGGCCACGATCGTCCACTCGTAGTCCTGGTAGAGCGAGAGCGTGACATAGAGCGGCGCCCGCAGGTCGAACTCCCCGCTCAGCGGCTGCGAAGTCCTGATCTGGCTGATGAATTTCTCTTTGTCGGTCATCATCGGGTTGGATGTGGCGACGTCGAATTCCGCCTTGTCGATGGTGACCTTGCGGATATCGGTCTTCTCGTCCAGCGTGAGCGTCACGGTACGGTTCACGAGGCTGATGCCGGCCACCGTGAACCCCTCGCCCTCGATGCTGCGGATGTTGAGCTCGATGGTGGGGTACGGTATGTCGTTCTCGATGCACGACGCTGCCAGCAGGAGCGCCGCCGCCGAAAAGAGTATGCGTAGGTATTTCATAGTTTACTGCTTTTTCTTGTCCCACAAATGTATCGTCATACCGAAGTTGATGGCCGCGATATTGAGCCGGAAACGCATGTTCGAAGCCTTGCGCGAACCGATCTTGTTGCCGTCGGCATCCTTCTGGGTGATGCTCGTATACTGTATGCCGCCCAGCCCGAACGAAATCGTCGCACAGACGTTGGGGAAGATGTATACGGCAGCTCCCGGGTTGAACGCCAGCTTTACCTGCGTTTTGTCGTTGTAGGTGCGGTTGGGTGCGCCTCCTTCGTTATGATCCGGGTCGTATGCGAAGCTCGAATGTCCCGTCGAGAGCGCCAGCTCGAACTCGGCGAAGAGCCCGAAGCGTCCTTTGGGGTCGAGCCCCGCATAAGAACGGTGGAAAATGCCGAATGAGTATTCGTCGCTCGAAAGATCGACGTAGGGGAGCTGCCCCGAGAGGTCGTTGCCCTCGCCCGCATCGAAATAGGTGTTGTCGAGCGTGCCGCCCATGTGGCTGTATCCGAAACGGATGCCGATACAGTTGTTATCGCGGTAGAAATAACCGACGAAGGGTTTTACCGTTGCGATCGTGGCATCCGCATCGATGTTGTCGAAGATGAGCATGAGGTCGGTGTCGTCGCTCGAAACCGTACCGTAGGAGGCCGTAAGACCCATCATCACTTCTCCCTTGTAGGCGAATTTGAGTTTGTTGATCTCGCGGTCGATGCGGCGGCGCGTGGGCAGGAAACGCTCCACCTGGGGGCGCTTGTGCTTTTCGGCCGGCATGGCTGCGGGCATCGTCGCCGGGGAGGCCGCCAGGGCACCGAGGGTACCCGCTGCGGCTGCGGTGTCCGTTTCTGCGGCGAGTCCCGAAGTTGTTTCCGCCGTGGCTTCGGTGCCCGTTCCGGGGGTGTCCGAAGTTTCCGGGGGCACGGTGTCCTCGTTGCCGGAGGGGGTTTCTTCGACTGCGGCCGTAGCGGCCCGCTGCACCGCGGGGAGGGCTTGTCCCGTCTCCGCTGCGGCGCCGAGCGTGATGAATACCGATAAAATGGAAAGTATGATTCGTTTCATGTGCGTGCCGTGTTTAGAGATAGAATGCCATGCCGAGCCCTATCGAGAAGATATTGACTTTGAAGTTCATCATGCTGGCGTCGCGCTTGCCGACCGTCACCTGGTTGTGTACCTGTTTGGTGTGGCTGTAACTGATGCCCATCACGCCGACGTTGACCTCGACGGCCATGTTGTTCGTGGCGAAGGCGATGATACCCGGCGAGATACCCAGCGAGAAGGTATAGCCCGTCTGGTAGGTGCCCTTCACCGGGGAGTCCTTGGCAAAGCGTGCCTGTGTGCCGCCGCCCGAGAGCTGCATCTCGTTGAAGAGCGCGAAACGCTTGTTGCGGCCCAGCGGGATGTACTGGCGCCAGATCATGGCCACCGAATAGCTCTGTTGCAGCGAATAGCAGTCGTTCAGCTCGAAGTTCAGGTCGGAATCCTCGCCGCCCAAGTTGAGGTCGGCCTTGTCCAGCTTGAGCAGCGAGCGCGAATAGATGAAACGGCCTCCGAGCGCCATGTTGTCGCGGAAGGCATAGGCGATCATCGGGCTGACCTTGAACGTGTAGCCCTTCGATTCGATGCCCTCGACGACCAGGAACCTGTACGTATCGTTCGAGTGGGTCGAGTAGGAGGCCGTTCCTCCGAAGATCCATTGCCCGCGCGGGACGAAGAGGTTGTGTTTGTCTGTAAGGCCGCGCTGGCGCCGCATTTCGTTGACGGTCTGAGGATGCTCCTCGTGCAGCATACAGCTCGTGCTGTCGGCCTGCGGGGCGAGGGACGCCGCGGCGTTCGTCTGTTGTGCACGGCTCTCCGGCGCCGTGCCTGCCAGGAGCAGGAGTGCCAGGAGCGTACTGGTGGTTATCTTGCGCATTGTCGTGCGTTTACGTTTAATCGTTAATATACCCATTCGAAATCGTCGACGTACATCACGTTGGTGGTGCAGGCATCCATGTAATCCCCGTATGCACTGGTGGAACAGGATACGACGATATTGTACTTCCCATCGGGAGCGGCGGCCGTGTCCTGGTAATAGTTTATCGGCAATATAACTTCTACCATTTCATCGCCCTGGGTCGTTTCTTCGATGAATTTGGAGGCATACCCGATGATGGGGCCGTTGGCCGCTTCGGTTTGTGTCTCCGGATCCCAGGTGCCCGTCGGGGCTTTTGTCCCGGCAAATACTTTCTGTTGGGCCGTCCAGTCCACGATGCAGACGAATATCCGGGCCTTGTCCATTTCGCCGACGGGAATTTTCCCGCCGTGGAGATTGTAGTTGACTTCCCCGATCGTAGCGTGGTATTTGAACCTGACGGCTCTCGGGCGGGCGTTGTAAGCGAACTTTTTGCCGAAAGAGACGTTGCCGCCCATCCCGCCGAGAACCTGGATGGCGAAGTCTCCCGTGAATAGGTTGCCCGGTGCGGGAACCTTGGCCAGCGTATTATATGTCGCGGACAATTTGGCACAGTATGTCCCGACGCGTCCCGGCATGGCCTCGTCACGGGTACAGAGTTCCTTGGCGAACGGGTTGTAGCCGCTGCCCCAGAAGGTATAGTTGGTGCCGGAGCCCGGGAATTGCTGGGCGCTTCTCCACGATTCCAGGCTTCCGTCGGTCATGGGAGCGCCCTCGTCGGCCGTGAACCGGCCGCTGAGTTCCTTCGAGCCGACCGTCGCTTTGTAGTCGTACGTATTGCCTGCCGATATGCCGGTGCCCTTTTTGAGACGCGAATAGGGCAGTACCGTGGCCGGAGTGCTCCAGTCCGCCGTGGTTTTCTCTTCCCACTGGGGCGCATAGGTCGCCGTGATGAAATCGTTGCCCTGCGATGTCCCTGCCATCGGCTGCCACTCGCCGCCGCTGCTGCGCAGGCCGAATTGCACGGTGGTGCCGGGCGTGAAAGAAACCACGCGCAGCGTGACCGTATTGGCCCACAGGTCGTAGTCGTCCGCCGTTACGGGAACCAGCCCCTCCAGGCGGTAGGTCGTAGCGACCTCCGAGGAACCGCCGTTGGCGTCCTCGATGCGGAGCGTCACTTTCTGGTCGCCGGCCTGGCACGAAGCGAAGAACGCATCGGAGAGCGTCAGCCGGACGTTGTATTTGTCGACCGGTTCGAGGGAGATGCCCTCGGTCGTGCCGTTGAGCGCGTCGTAGCTCTTGTCGCCTACCGAAACCGTGAACCGGGTCAGTTCCGAGAAGGCCAGGATCCGGTATTTCTTCTCCCCGGAAACGTATTTCTGGATTTCGGCGATGTCGAACCCTTCGCTGATGACGGCCGGATCGGGGCTGAAGATGATTTCGTCGTCCTTGTCGTCGGTACCGGGGTCGACGCTGATCAGCACACAGTCGATATAACCGGGCAGATCGGGCGAATATTTGAACGTGAGGGTATACTTGCCGCCGGCTTTGACATTGGGGATGTAATCTTCCATTTCCACGTTCTTACCCTCGACATGCGTTCCGCGGAAGAGCCAGGCCAACGACGTCATGCCTGCGGGCAGGGTGTAATAACCCGTCCCTTCGGCCGTGAACCTGAGCGCCGGGACGCTGCCCGCTTCGGCGGCTTGCTCGTCGACCTTTTCCCCGCCGGCGATCCATACGGAATAGCCGGGGGCGAGGTTCTGGAGGATCGAATCGTCGAATTTCACCTCTACGACGGTGTTCACGATTTGGCAGACGACCGCAACGTTTGTGGTTTCGCCGGGTTTGACGGTGAACGTCTCCTCGCCCTTGTATAACCGTTTCGTGAAATCGGCGGGGGCTTCCTCTCCGGCTTCGACCGCTACGCGGTAGGTGCCGGCCAACAGTTCCAACCGTTCAGGGAGCGCTTCTTTCGAGGTGTATTTGCGCAGCAGGCCGCCCTCGTCGTTGTAGATGTAGACGGTCTGGTGCTGCAACGGGTCGTATTCGCCGGTGTCGGCTGTCTGCCGGGTCGAGACCGTCATCGCCATGACGCCCGTGCGATTGTCGCTGCCCGCGGCGGAGTCGTCTTTCGAGCAGGCCGCGCCGAGGAGCACCGCGAGCAGTACGGCAAAATATGAGATATATCGTTTCATTATCGGTCGGCTTTAGTGGACGATGAGTTTGACAGTCTTGTGTGTCAGTACATTATCGTTGTCCGTCACGTCGAGGACGAAATTATGCTCGCCCGGGATTTCCAGCAGTATCTCGACGAATTTGGTGATCGAGAAGGTCACCGACGTTCGGTTCTTTACCTGCTCGTTGATCGGGAACCCGAATTCGCCGTGCAGGACTTCGACCAGTTCGTCGGGGATGTCGCAGATGTCGAATTTCTCCGGCAGGTTGATCACCGGCAGCAGCGGCCTCAGCGTTTCGGAGTCGATCGTCACGAAGAACGACTTGATGCCTTTGTCGGCCTCGATGTCGATGTCGATCACCATGTCCTTCTGCACTTCGTATTGCTGGTCGATGTCGTAGCCGCGCCACGTGATCCGGGGGCCCGTCTGCCCCGAGCTTTTATCGACTACGAGCGTCAGTACGGCTTCGGACGAGACGCCTTTTGCATCGGTCATCGTGAAGGCGAAGGTGTGCGTACCGTCGAATTCATAGAGCGCCCTGATCTGCCCTGCGATGTTGAAACTCTTGGCCGTCTGTCCTTTGAGCTCGCTGCCTACGGGGTAGCCGAAGCCCTTGAGGATAATCCCTGCCGCCGAAGATGCGTCGAGGGCGCAGAGGTCGAATGTTTGGGGCAACTGGATGGCGGACATCGACGCCAGGAACTGGCTGTTGGTGGAGCCGACGGTCACTTGCAGCGATTCGATGCCGTTGGGCGAGGAGAGGTCGAATGCGAACGGTTCGATGCAGTTCCCTTCCGCGTCGAACATGGCGTCGGTCAGCGTGAAGGGCTGCGTCATGTCGTGCCCGGGCCAGGTGAGCGCCGGGGCGTTGGGGTCTTCGAGGAGCTCTTCCCCGAGGTTTTCCGTACCGTCGACGACGAACTTGTTGTCCTGGAGGATGCTGTTGTCGACTTTGACCGAGAAGAGGATGTTGCCCTTGTCGGCGTAGCCGATTACGACCGAAACCTTGCGCCACTGCCCGGCCTTGACCCCGGTGATCTGCTTGCTGAATTTAGCGGGGACACCGGTGTCGGCGAAGGTGCCGTCGAATGCGAAGTTCAGGGTGTTTTCCAGGGCCAGCGGTTTGAAATAGGCCGCCCGGGTCTCGGTTTTGGAGAAATCCAGGCTGGTATCGCCCAGCGATACGGTGGCCTTGCTGGTGTCGGCAAGCATGTCGGCCAGCTCGGGCGAATATTCCACCGAGACCTTGATGTTCTGCAGGGTGCAGACCACCTCTTCGGGCGAGGTCGTCTGTGCCTTGGTGATCGTAAAGTCGCTCGTCGCACCGTAGACGGGGTGTTCCCAGTCCGCGCCGGGCATCGTGTCTTCCGAACGGACTTCCATGCGGTAGACGCCCACCTTCAGTTCCATCGGCGTCTTGAGCTCGGCATAGGTCATTTCGAGTACCTGCGCGTTGTCGGCGTCGAGGATCTCCACGATAAAGCTGTCCACGTCGGGAGCCGTGGCGCGCGTCCCGGATGCGGTGCGTGCGGCCTGCGTCTCATCCGACGTGTCGTCGGGACGGATTTCGGTTTCGTCGTAGACGACCGTCATCGAGAGGTTGCCGATCGACAGATAGCCGGTCATCCCGGCGGGCTCGGGGTTCGGATCCTCCTTGTACGGGGGCTCTTCGTTTACACAGCCGGTTGCGAAGAGTGCCGCAACCGCTAACATCGTGAGAAATTTGGTAAATGTTTTCATATCTTTCCCTGTTTTTATTTCTTTTCGGTATCGTCGATGGCTCCCTCGTTGACCTCGCAGTCGAGCGTCCGGGTATCAGTGTAACTGTCGCCGAGTGTGATGGTCAGCGTGGCGCTGCCCGCGTTTTTTGCATCGTAGGTGATGATGTGGCAGGTGCGCGGCGTCGTGGCGTCGAGCGTCTGGGCGGAGAAAGTCACTTCGGGGCCTTCCCCCGTGCCCGTCGGGCTCTGGCGGCGTGCCGTGCCGGTCACCGTGAGCCGCGTGCCGCGTGCCGCCCTTGACGAACACCGGTTCGTCGGCAGGGTCGCTGCCGGGCGTGAAGGCGAATTCATTGCCCGAGGCCGTCGTCACGGTGAACCTGGCGTCGTGGAAATAGGCGAGGAACTGCTCCGTGGCGCGGATTACCACCTGCGAATTGGCCACCGTGGCGGTCAGGTCTGCATTTACCGTGCGCCGGGGCAGCACTTCGATCTTTTGTTCGGCATAATAGTAAGGTTTGCCGGCTCCTTCCGCATCGGGGTCGCCGTGGGCGATCGCGACGGTGTAGGCGCCCATCCGGAAGACGGTTTGGCTCTGCTCGAACTCGGTGAGCGTATCCCATTTCTGCGTGCCCGTTTCGCCCGTTACCGTGAGCGAGAAAGCCCCGGCTGCGGGCGCTTCGGGCGTGCCTGAAGCCTCGGCCGAAGCCGTGTCGATCGACGTGTCGGCCGTGCAATTGATGGCCAGGGTGCCGTACCCCGTCTCGTCCGTCTTGTTTTCCGTGGAGCATCCGGCGGCCAGCAGGCACGCCGATGCCAATAGATATATAAGTTGTTTTTTCATAGCAGTCCGGATCGTTCGGTAAAAGATGTTGTCGGGATTGTCGGTTGCTTCGTGCGCTGCCGGGAGGACGGCGGAATGTGCCCCAGCACCGCCGGTCGGATTACCGGTATGTGAAATCTCCCGAGGCGTTTGCATGAGGCCGGATGTCCGGGATTTTATGCGCATGGGTATGAGTTTTTTATTGGCAATGTGCAAAAATAGCCATGCGGCGCGTATCTTGGAAATAAATTCAACGAACGTGCGGTTTTTCATCACGAACACCCTGTCCGGCGAGCATGCCCGTATCTCGTTTTCGCCTTTCACAACACTCGATGCACCCGATGGCCGGCTGTGTCGCTTGTCCGTCGGTTGCGCGACGGCCTGCCGTGGCAGTCCCTCCCCGCAAGAAAAAACCTCCCTGCAATCCGCAGGGAGGTCGGGGATAAAGGCCTCTGGCCTTCCGGATATTCCGGCGGGTTAGTATACCCACTGGAAATCTTTGACTGAAAGGGTATTTACGGTTCCATTCAGATAGTCGCCATAACGGCTTGTTGAACAGGATATGATAATCGTGTATTTCCCATTCGGTGCCGGGGCATTTTTGTCATAGTAAGTAAGAGGAATGCTCAATAATTGATCCGCACTCTTATCCTCTTCGAGATAGACAACGCCGTATGCAATTAACCCTGTTTTTTCGGTTTCACTCAATCCGTCCAGTGTTTCAGGGTTCCATACTCCGCTCGGTGATGCATTGTTTCCTGATGTTACATTGTGCCTTGCATCCCAATTGACAATGCATACCATAATGCTTGCCTGGTCATGTCCTGACGTAAGTTCATTGGCATGACTCCACTTTGTATAAAAGTCGGAACCGAAAGAGGTTTTGTATGTCAATTCGAGTGCGGTAGGTCGGGCTGTGTAGGTGTATGGCTGCCCGAACCCGACTGTCCCGTAAGAACTCGCGCCTAAAACTCCAGATTTGGTGAATGTAAATGTCCCTGTAAACAAGTTGCCAGGAGCCAGAACCTTTATGAAACCGAGGTTGAGTCCCGAGGCCGTCATTACCGTATAGGGAGTAGCGAAAGAGCAGAGAGTTTTAGTTCCATTGGTCATTTCATTATTGCCGCTTCCCCAGAATGTCGTACTGGTATTTTCCGAAGTGTAGCATGCAAGCGAGTTATCTGCAAGGGTCGGTATTGTGTTTCCTGACTTTTTTTGGAATTCTCCCGATATTACCTGCTGGGTATTTTGGGCATCCGTGTATATAAGTTGGTATTCATAGTCGTTTCCGGCAAAAACACCTGTCGTATTGTCAACCGTATAGGTCATCTTGCCCGATGCATTGGCTGTTCCCTCAGACCATACAGGTTCAATCGTCCAAATGCCATTTCCACTGTCCGAAGCATCTTTCCAATCCGTTGTGCCTTTTATGCGGTACTGCACTTTGACGTTGGTCGCATCCGACGGGACATCGGTCACAGTAAACGTCGCCGTATTAGTCCATAAGTCAGCGTCGTTATTGTATGTAATAGGTGTCGGAATTTGGAACGTCAGTTTTTGTACGGTTTTCTGCCCGGCCAAATCTGTAACTTGGACTTCAAAGATATGCGTACTGCCAGGTGCAGCGCCTAATTTTACCAGTGGGACAAGGTTGGTAATATTAAAAATTGTAGATTTTTTGTATTGAATCTCTGATGTGCAGGCCAGCCCAAGATTTTTGAATTCGATTGCTCCTAAAATAGACGTTTCGTTGAAAAGGTCAAGGGTCGTGATGCCCATATCATTGTTGAGATAATCGGACGTTATATTTACCGAAAGGCCGGCAATTCCTCCCGGGACATTGATTGTTACGGCCGCAGAATAATTGAGGCTCATTCCACTTTCATCGGTGGTAATGTAATGCACTTGGTCGATTGTTTTCCCGTCTTCCTCCGGCCATACGAGCGACGGGGCGTCGATGGGGGCGAACTGCAGGTCGGAGACCGCTTTCGTATAGAGCGTTCCGGCTTTGAAGGCTTCGGTGCGGTTGACCGTGACCGTAGCCATCTGGTTGTCGGAGCCGATTACGTCGAGCGTCAGCGTGGGGTAGAGGTCGGCCGGGACGTTGAAGAAGGCTTCGACCTTGTCGGCGCTCGCCCCATCGGGCGTGTATTGCAGTGCGATGACGTTCGACTGGTCGGTTGTGCTGAGGGTGACAGCCGTTTCGGCACCTCCGTTCTCGAGGGCGAAATCGAGGCTCGAGGCCGAAAGCTTTTGGGTTTCCCCGCCGGCGGTCAGCAGCAGGTATTTCACCTTGTCGGCCTGCGTGGCGATGGAGAAATCGAGGATCGACGTGAGGCGGTGCAGCGTGAAAGCGACGGGGTTGCCGTCCACTTTGCCCGCCTCGTCGGCTGCGCCGTATGCCTGGGGAGTAGCGACCAGCGCGTCGTAGGCGCTGTTGAAATCGTTGCCCGTCTGCGTACGCAGGTTCCCGAACGGGAGGTTGGCCGTGGTACCTGTGACCTGCGCGTGGGGGAAGAACGCATAGTAATTGCCGCCGCCCGCTACGAAATCGTTGAGCGAACCTTCGAATGCGGCCGAGGCGGTGTTGTAGTTGAACTTAGCGGCTGTGGCGGGTGCCGTGCCGCCGGTTTTGACCGGCAGGATGCCCAGGGCGTCGCCGGCTTCCCATTCGGCCGTGAAGACGCTTTCGCCGACATTGATGTTGGCGCGGGTGCCGTCGTTTTCGGCGACATTGGCATAGACTTTAATAAGCGAACCGTTGCTGGTTTCCGGAGTGGCATTCGCCTCGTCGAACTTGTTGCAGCCGGCCAGCAATACGAGGGCCGTTGCACAGAAGAGGAGTTTGAGGGATTTTTTCATGGCGCTGAGGTGTTAGGCTTCGTCGGATTCGTCCATGTAACTGTCGTCATAGGACATCGGAAGAACACTCCCGCCTACCGGTGATGTGGCAAATCCCTTTTCAGTCGTGATCTCGATTACTTCGATGGTAGGGACGGAGTATTTCCCCCCCCCCCCTCGTTTGGCTAATTCAATTCCCATGATATGCAAAAGTTTAAAGTGACATAACAAAAGTAGGTTTGCGCAGCCGTAAATGAAAATAAATTCAATGAACCGGAGGATTTTTCCAATGAATCAGCCGATTTGAGGGATGGCGGCCGGACTGAAATGATAAGATGAAAAACGTAAAAGTATGTACGGTGGACAAAAAAGGCCATCCGGGAAATCCGGATGGCCTTGTGACGAGGGTGCCCCTGTCTGTTATTTCACGTATTTGTCGAGCCAGCCGAAGAATTCGCGGTTCCAGACGAGCGAGTTCTGGGGTCTGAAGACCTGGTGCGCCTCGTTTTCGAATTCCACCAGCCGCGCCGGGATGCCGCGCACGCGGGCTGCCGTGAAGGCTTCGAGCGACTGCGTGTAGGGGATGCGGAAATCGTACTCGCCCGTGAAGATCAGAATCGGCGTGTCCCATTTGCTGACGAATTTGTGCGGCGAATTGGCGTAGGAGCGCTGTGCGACCTGGTTCGACCGATCCCAGTAGGGGCCTCCGTAGTCGTTGTTGATGAAGAACAGTTCTTCGGTCTCGCCGTACATCGACTCGAAGTTGAAGATGCCGCAGTGGGCGATGAACGCCTTGAAACGCTTTTCGTGGCAGCCGGCCAGGAAGAATACCGAGTAGCCGCCGTACGATGCCCCGACGCAGCCCATGCGGGTTTCGTCGGCCCACGGCTCCCCGGCCACGTCGTCGATGGCCGAGAGGTAGTCGCAGATGTTCTGCCCTGCGTAGTCGCCCGATATCTGGTCGAGCCACTCCTGCCCGAACGAGGGCAGGCCGCGGCGGTTGGGCGCCACGACGACGTAGCCCTGTGCGGCCATCAGCTGGAAATTCCAGCGGTAGCTCCAGAACTGCGACACGACGCTTTGCGGGCCGCCCTGGCAGTAAAGCAGGGTGGGGTACTTCTTGGCCGGGTCGAAATCGGGCGGCAGGATCACCCACGTCAGCATCTGCTTGCCGTCGGTGGTCTTCACCCAGCGTTTCTGCACCTCGCCCATCCTGATGTTGTCGTAAACCGGTTTGTTGATGGCCGAAAGCTGCGTCAGCGTGCCGTCGGCGGGGTCGACGCCGAAGAACTCGGTGGCCATCGAGATCGTGCACATTTCGGCGACGATCCTATCGCCGGCCATCGAGAAGGCGTTGATGTCGTGGTCGCCGCGGGTTACCACCTCGACCTCGCCTACCGAGGGTGAGATGCGGCAGAGCTGGTGCGTCGCCTCGATCGGTGCGATGAACCAGATCGTGTCGTTGTCCTCCCAGACGACGTTCATGGCGTTGTAGTCGAAATCTTCCGTCAGATCCTGCATGTCGCCCGTCCGGCAGTCGTAGAGGAACAGGCGCGCCTTGTCCGACTCGTTGCCTGCGCGGCGCTGTGAAAGGAAGGCGATTTTCGTGTCGTCGGGCGACCATACGGGGTATTTGTCGTAACCGGCCATGACGGCCTTGTCGCTTGCGACGGGCTCCCCGGTATTGACATTGACCGGCTTGCAGATGTTCTGCGTCACGCCGCTTTCGAGCACATAGACGAAGATGTCCGAGTCGGTCGAAACGGCGTATTCGGTGCCGGTGAGCGGCTTACAGGTATAGGCCAGCATCGTGCCTGCGTTGTTCCAGGCGATTTCGGCCATGTCGAAATAGGGCGCCAGCGGGGCGTCCCACTGTGCATCGGGCATGATGTCCGTGCCTCCCGTCACGAGGCCCTTGCCCAGTTCGCCGATGAAGATATGGCGGTAGGAGCCTTCGTCCCAGTAGTCCCAGTGGCGGGCCATCAGGTCGTCGTAAATGCGGGCCTTCGACTTGTCCATGTCCTCGTATACGTCCGACGATTTGCGCCGCGCCGTCTGCACGGCCTGTACCCACCAGATGTGTTTTTCATCGGGGCTGACACCGAATCCTTCGACGTCGGGGACACCCTCGCCCCCGCCGCTGCCCGTTATCTGGGTCGCGTCGCCGCCAGCGGCGTTCATCCGCCATACCTGCATCGAGCCGCTGCGATCCGACAGGAAATAGATTTTCCGCCCGTCGGAGCTCCACTCGGGGGCGGCGTTGTTCGAGGCCGTGTCGGTGAGCCGCGTTACGGCGCCCGATGCCATATCCTGCACCCAGAGGGTCGTCACGCCGCGGTTCTGGGCCATGTTGTAGTCGGTCTGCGCATAGAGGAGCGTCTTGCCGTCGGGTGAGAGCGACGAGGAGCCTGCACGGCTCATTTTCCACATCACCTCGGGGGTGAGCCTGCCTGCGGCGATTTCGTCGGCCGTCAGGGCGTTGTCGATCGTAAGTGGTTGCGGGCGCCTGTCGTCGCATGCGCCCAGTCCCACAGCTGCAATAGCCATAAAAAGGAGTAATTTTTTCATTTTGGTCGGGGTTTCTTCTATATTATTCGTATTTTCGCGTTCAAATCGAGCCAGCATGGACTATACCGTATATTTTGCAGATAAAGCCGTGGTTTTCACTGCGAAGACCCCTGGCGAGGACTGGTATGCCGTGACGCCCGCACCGGACGGCGGCATATCACGAGCGAAGGTAACGAAAATTCTCGAATCGTACAACAAGGCGGCTGTCGTCACGCCCGATCCCGGGGCGGCGTTCGGGGCCTTTGCCGCGGAGTTCGCGCTTATAGAGGCGGCGGGCGGCGTGGTGGTCAACGATTGCGGCCAATGGCTGATGATCCGCCGCAACGGCCGCTGGGACTTACCCAAGGGGCACCTCGAATGCGGCGAGCGGATCGAGGAGTGTGCGGCCCGTGAGATCGAGGAGGAGACGGGTGTCCGCGCCGGGGTGGTGCGACCCCTGTGCGATACGCTGCATGCCTATTATTTCCCCAAGACCGAACGCTGGGAGCTGAAACGCACCCACTGGTACGAGCTTCACACGGCATCCTGTGACCGGCTTGTGCCCCAGCTCGAAGAGGGGATCGAGCGGGCGGCGTGGTGTACGCCCGCGGAGGTCGCCCGCAACCTGCGGGATGCTTTCCCGACGATCCGCTGCGTGGCGGCGGCGATGGGAAAGTAGCGCGGCGGCGATCATAGGGGTTGGGGGGACACCGGGGCGTTCCGGCTGTCTTTTCTGGCCGGCGTAACCGGTGCCCCTCCCTGTGGCTTTCCCCCGTGCTTTCTTTCGGTGCCTACCCACGGTGCCTTCCCCGGATCTTTTCCCGGCGATGCCCGGCGGAGCCCGTACCGGTTTCCGTCAGGCGAACAGGTCGTTGAGCGATTCGCTCATGCTCGGATGGGTGTAGATCGAATTGCTCAGGTCGTGTGCCGTGACGCCGTGCTTCATGGCTGTGGCGACGGTGTTGATGACTTCGCCCGATTCGGCTCCGAAGAGCGTGCACCCCAGTATCTCGTCGGTCTTGGCGTCGATGACGGCTTTGAGCACACCCTCCGTCGAACCCAGTATCCGCGAACGCGGGAATGCCGCGACGGCGATCCTGTTGACGCGGATGTCGCGCCCGGCCTTGCGTGCCTCCTCTTCGTGCATGCCCACATGCGAGAGCGTCGGTTCGATGAAGACCGAATAGGGAACGGGGCCCCGGTTGGCCGTGGTGCGGGCTCCGTCGCCCAGCAGCACGTCGCGTATGATCCGGAAGTCGTCCAGCGAAACATAGGTGAATTGCAGCCCGCCCGTCACGTCGCCTGCGGCGAAGACACGGGGAGCCGTCGTGCGCAGGTGTGCGTCGACCCTGACGGCACCCCGGTCGTCGGTTTCGATCCCGGCGGCCGCGAGGTTCAGCCCTGCGGTGGCGGGGCGGCGTCCCGTGGCGAGCAGCACGGCGTCCCCGACGATTTCGTATTTTCCGCCTGTCTGTGTGTCGGCCACGGCGACCCTGACGCCCCCGGCGGTGTCGCTCACCGATTCGACCCGTGCGCCCATGCGGAATTCGATGCCCTTTTTTTCCAGCGCCTCCCGTACGGCGGCCGCAATGTCGCGGTCTTCGCGCGGGATCAGCTCCGCAAACCCTTCGAGCACGGTGACTTTCGATCCGAATGAGGCGTACATCGAGGCGAATTCCAGCCCGATGTATCCGCCGCCCACGATTACCAGGTGCTGCGGCAGCTCTTCGAGCTCCATGATCGAGGTGCTGGTATAGACCCGCCTGCTCTGCGCGATGCCTTCGATGGGCGGGATTACCGTCTCGGCGCCGGTGTTGATGACGATGTATTTGCCGCCGATCTGCTGCGTCCCTTGGGTGGTTTTCACGGCGACGGTTTCCGGGGAGGCGAAACTGCCTTCGCCCGTGTAGACGTCGATACGGGCGTTGTCGGCCAGCTTGTGGTAATTCTTGTCCCGCAACAGGTCGACCAGCGCCGTTTTCGAGGCGACGGACTCCCTGTAATAGTCCCGCCGCTGCCCGAAGGTCAGCGGGTGCCCTGCGGCTGCGAGCCCGGCACTGTGGATCAGGGCTTTGGTCGGTATGCAGCCGATGTTGATACAGGTTCCCCCGTACATTTTGTCCGAGCGTTCGACCATCGCGACGCTCCAATCGTGTGCGGCCAGTTCGGCGGCGAGGGTCTTGCCCGCTTTGCCGAAGCCGATGATGACGGCATCATATTGTTTCATAACTTTCCCTGTTTTAAGTTTCCCGGTGGCATGTGGCCTTCTCCGGCTCATTGTTCCCGTAATGCAAATATCGGGGTTTTATGCCGTCGGGGAAATGGCCGCACTGCCGGATGTGTTGGCAATAATTCCCGTTCGCGGGTTGCGGGGCGTTATTCGCCCGCAGGGGACTCGAACCGCAGCCGTGCGGTGTCCTTGTATTTGCGGGAAATTTCGATTTCCTGTCCGCCGACGTTGACCCGGAGGGGTGGTATTCGCCGACGTTGCTGGCCGGCGGTTTCAAGGTGTTTTTTATCTCGGTCATGTACGGAATGCTGATTTACGGGGCGTCGCTGGTTATCCGGATGCTCCAGAAACCGAAAATCTGAAGCGGGAGCGCCGGCCCTTAGAGGCCGGCGCTCCCGCTTGTCGTTTGGCTGTCATTCCGGTTTTTTCAGCAGCCGTTCCTGCACCGCATAGGCTTCGGCGATCAGTTCGGGCGGATAGTCGTACAGTTCCAGGATGCGGATTGCGTTGCGGGTCGTCAGCGGCCCCGTGTGCAGCTGGTAGTCGAAGACCAGCCGCCCGTCGACCACCTCTTCGCGGAAGTGGTGCAGTTCGTAGCCGTCGCTGTCGAGCAACTCCGCCAGCTCGATGTCGTGCGTCGATACCAGCACGATGTGCGGGCCGCGGTTGAGGTGCGCGAGGACGGCTTTCCCGGCGGCGATACGTTCGGTGGTGTTCGTCCCTTTGAACAACTCGTCGAGGGCGAACAGGCAGGGGACGGAATCCTGTGAAGCTTCGAGGAAGCGTTTGACGGTCAGCACCTCCTGCAGGTAGTAGCTCGTGCCTTCGGCGATGTCGTCCGAAATGCGGATCGAGCTCAGCAGCCGCATGTACGGGGCCGTATAGGAGCCGGCGAAGCATATGTCGAGGGTCTCGGCCGTCAGGGCGTTGAGCACCAGCGTGCGGATGAAGGTCGTCTTGCCCGACATGTTGGAGCCGGTGAGCAGCAGCCCCGTGCCGTCGAGGACGAGCGTATTGGGCACGCAGCCGTCGATGAGCGGATGTACGACCTGCTCGGCCTTCAGGTATTTTCCGTCGACGAACTGCGGGCGGCAGGTCTGGGTTTCGCTGCGCAGGCGTGCGACGGAGATTGCGGCATCGGTCTCCCCGATGAAGCGGAACATGCCGTGGATCGCATCGCGCCGGGCCGTGATGCTGCCGATAAAGCGCTGGAAGAGGATCACCTCGATATTGAAGGCGACTTTGGCCAGCTCGATGAAAAGCCATGCGATGGCGGCCAGCTCGTTTGCGGAGTCGCCCTGCGTCCCGACCACGCGGCTGCGGCGTTCGACCTCGGCGACCTGCCGGATTTGTCCGGTGGCCTCCTCCGTGCCGGGCACCTCTTCGACAGCCAGTTCCCGGGCTGTGCGCAATGCCAGCGAAAGTTGTTTTACGGCCGAGCCGTAGAGCGAGACATTGAGCTTGTTGCTGTAATGGATATAGAGGTTCACGGCGAAGATAGCCATGAACAGCAGCAGCGACAGCGGGTAGAACGGGGCGGCGAGCAGCGTCGCCACGGCGAGCAGGGTGAGCGGGTATACCCAGGCGAAATAACGGACTTTGGCCGGTGTGTCGAAAATCAGGTTTTGCAGCCCGTAGGCATCCTCGTCGGTGAGCCGGGAGAGGGATTCGGTGCAGCTGGCCGCAAGTTCCCCGTTGCGGGAGAAACAGTCCGTGCTGCGGCCGAAAGCCTCGGCATCCTCCTGTCCCCGGAGCGTGCGTATGCGGGCATAAAGGCATTGCTGCCCGACTTTCGAGGTCGTGCGGTCGATGCGCTCGAATACGGCGTTGAGGTCGAGGTCGGCCGTGGTTTCGGCGTCGATCGTATGGCTGGCGTCCTCCGCCGGGCAGTTGTAGAAATAGCGGCTGATCAGGTTGAAGTCGCACGGCGGGCGCTCTCCGGCGGGAAGCGCCGAAGGCCGGAAAAGGGCTGATAGATAGCTTGTCGGTTTCATAATCGCGTGCGTTTATTAGGTTTTTCGTGTGCGCGTCGCGCCGACGAATGCTTGCGTGATCCTTGCCTGAGCCTGCGGTACGGCGTCATACCGCCTTTGGCTGCGTGTTCCCAGGCCTGTGCCGCAAACATCCCTCCTCCGCCCGGAATCATCGCCCCGGGGCATCGTGTCTGCGGAGCCGTGCCCGATTTGCAGGGGCTGTGCCGGACTTTGTTTGCCGTCCGTTCAGACCTGCGGGGCGGCGTTCATCGCCCGGGCGATCCCCTCGGCGATCTGATCCAGCGCCCCCTGCAGCTTGTTGCCGATCATCATCTTCATCATCATGTTCAGGTCGATGCGCAGCACCAGCCGCAGGCGGGTGTCCGCGGCGGAGACTTCCTGCAACTGGATCCAGAATGCGAAATCCATCGGTACGCCCCCGTCGTCGCCGACGACCTTGACGTATTTGCCCGGCTCGCGCTCCTCCATGCGGAGTTTCACGGTGAAGCCTTTGGCCTTGAACGAACAACTGTCCTCGGTAGCCTGCCACTCCTCGACCTTGTCGGCAAGGGCGGGCGTGAGGTTGTCGAAACGGCTGATGACCGCGTAAATCTGTTCCGCGGGACGCAAAACCTGTTGTTGCTTGGAGATATATTCTTGCATTGCGTGTGTAAAACTTGTATGAAATGTGTTTCAGAAATCGGATGCGGTTTCGGGCGCTGCAAAGATAGCGTTTTTTTGCATGACGCGCAAAACCGGCGCTATTCCGGCCGGGGAAAGAAGGCCGCCCGGTAGCGGGCGATGTCCAGGTCGTCGGCGATCTTGCGGGCGAAGAGGTACGGAACTTCCGCCGCCGTGTCCCGTGCCTGCAGCAGCCGGGGCAGGTCGTTGGTGCCGAATGTTTCCGGATGGGGCGCCCCTTCTCCGACCCATCGGGTGAAGACGAGGGGACGGCGCGTATTCGCACCGGCGAATTCGGAAATGCCCATCAGGGTCTGGAAAAAGATCTCGTCGCCGCAGTGCGAGTGTCTGAATGCGCGGATATAATCGGGGTGGGTGCGCAGATAATCGAACACAAAATCCCGGAAGCGGTCGGTGACGACGATCCAGTTGGAACCCTTTTCGAGCGGCGGCAATGTCCTGAAATAGGGGTTGTCCCCGGGGCGCAGCCGTTTGTAGAGCCTTTTGCGGAAATAGCCCGGCAGACGCCCGATCCAATCGTTCCTGTCGGGGTAGTGGCACCACTGCATCTTCTGCGTCAGCTCGGTGATGTGCAGTTCGGGCTGCATGTCCGCGAACTGCCGCGGGTAGCACGCTTCGAGGAAATCGTGTATCTGCCCGCAGGGGCGTAACGGCAGGGTGTCGCCCGAGAGAATGGCGATGTAGCGGTAGTCGCCGTTACAGGTGGCCCGGAGCAGTTTGAGCATGCAGTCGATCTGGCCGTACTCGCCCCAGTAGACCTTGCTGCGCGGGTGGATGAAACGTGCCAGGGGACGCAGCGGCGCAAAATCCCTGATGTCGGATTTCGCATCGACATGGATGAAAATATCCGCTTCGGGGTGCTGCAACTGCCGGCACAACTCCTGCAGGACAGGGGTGTATTTATGGCATTCGATGCAGAATGCGATGCGGAAACCGTCTGCCATGGTCGTAGTGTCGCGGGGCGTTTTGGCCGGGCTTCAGTCGATTTCGAACGTGCGTGCCGTGTCGCTGTCGACGGTGATGCGCACCGTCATCACGTTCTCGGGCAGGAGCTGCTCGATCTTTTCTGGCCATTCGACCAGACAGAGGTCGCCCGAGAAAAAATACTCTTCGTAACCGAAATCATAGGCTTCGCGGATGTCGTTGATCCGGTAGAAATCGAAATGATGGATACGGCGGTTGCCCTTGCCCTTGTACTGGTTCACGATGGCGAACGTAGGACTGGTTACGGTGTCCGTGGCGCCCAGTTGGGCTGCGATCTCGCGGATCAGCGTGGTTTTGCCCGCGCCCATTTCTCCGCGCAGTGCGACTACCGTGCGGCGGCCGAGTGCTTCGATGACCGCCTCGGCGACGTCCGGCAGTTCGTCCTGCGAGGTGATGTGGATCGTTTTCATATTACTGCTTGGGTTTTAAGACGATATAAGGCACGATCATTTCTTCCATCGAGATGCCGCCGTGCTGGAACGTGTTGCGGTAATAGCGGATGTGGCGGTTCGCATCGTTGTTGTAGACCAGGAAATCCGAATTGTAGGCGAAGATATAGCTCGACGTGAGGTTGCTCGACGGCAGCTGTACGTCCTCGGGTTTCAGTATCTCGTAGACGTCGCGCGAGTTGTAGGCCAGGTTGCGCCCCGTCTTGTAGCGCAGGTTGGCCGAGGTCTCGCGGTCGCCCGTCACCTTGACGGGGTTGTCCACGCGGATGGTGCCGTGGTCGGAGGTGATCACGACCGTGTGCCCCCGCTCCGAGAGGAGCTTGAGGATGGTGTAGAGGTCGGAGTGCTCGAACCACGAGCGCGTCAGCGACCGGAATGCCGCGTCGTCCTCGGTCAGCTCGCGGATGATGTCGGTCTCGGTACGGGCGTGCGAGAGGATGTCGAGGAAGTTGTAGATGATCACCGAGAAATCGGCGTCGTACACTTTTTGTATATTGTCGACCAGCCTGCGGCCCTGTTCGGGGCGCACGAGCTTGTCGAACGAGAATTTCCAGTTTTTCCCGTTCTGGGCCATCAGCCGTTTGAGGAACTCCTCCTCGTACTGGTTCTTGCCGCCTTCCTCGTTGTCGTTGAGCCATTTGTTGGGCATCAGCTTGTCGATGGCCAGCGGCA
>ERZ1673722.980-NODE-980-length-32331-cov-20.916563_pt1 | contig 32331 bp, 30 predicted proteins | sample MGYA00580222_ERZ1673722 | MGnify/ENA primary metagenome ERZ1673722 (study PRJEB41218, sample SAMN15661750) | gut metagenome | host: Homo sapiens | place: Canada: London | collected 2015-08-20/2019-03-30 | study: EMG produced TPA metagenomics assembly of... | reverse complement strand
TCGGTGTTTATGAAATTTAATTTTCACTGACCTGTGGTTTGTGGGTATTCAAAAACTTCTTTAAACAGTCGATAGTTTCATCTAGGTCATTCACCATATAAAGAGAAACTTCTTTTTCTTCTTTCTTATAAGCATATTTTAATTCAGGAAAGCTGTCATATCCCATCTTTTTCACAAAACGCATAATAGAAGCTGTAGATGTAGGAATCTCATCTGCCAGTTCTCTTATACTCATATAAGGGAATTGAATGCTGTGCTTCAATATATAGTTATATATACGCATATCTGTTGTACTAAAGCTTTTAATTTCTTTTTCATTAAACATCTAACAATTACCTCTATATACATTCTTCAAATATTTCTTAGCGACTTCTATCATTTGATTTATAAGTTCTATGGATGTAGGAGATTCATGATAATGATACTCGGGAAAATAGCGTGTGATATGTAACACAATATTCGGGTCAATAGACGCTAACCACTTTGCTTCTTTTTCCATATCTTCTAAATAATCATTAATACCAGGTACAATCAAAGAAGTGACTTCTAGATGACTTGATGAAGCTATTTGAATACTCTTCTTTACTGTTTCTAAATCACCAGAGAGTTTCTTATAGATATCTTCTCTAAATCCCTTTAAATCAATATTCCATGCATCTACTAAAGGAGATAACTCCTTTATATATTTCTCTTCTATCATTCCATTAGAGACTATAACAGTCTTTAAATCATGCTTCTTACATAATACAAAAGTATCATAAATAAACTCATAGCTGATCAGTGGTTCATTATAAGTAAACGCAATACCAATATTCCCTTCTTTTTTTAAATCTAAGGCGACTTCTACAAGTTTTTTAGGTGTTGTATGCACCTGTATAGAAGAACCTCTATCCTGCGATATGGTGTAATTCTGACAGAAAGGACATTTCATATTACAGCCATAAGAACCGACAGATAACATCTGTGTTTCAGGATAGAAATGATAGAGAGGTTTCTTTTCAATAGGATCTAAAGACAGTGATGTAATAGCACCATAGTCTTTAAGTACTATACTTCCTTCTTTATTCATTCTTTGATGACAGAATCCTGTCTGTCCTTCTTTTAATACACAATGATGAGGACATAAATCACATCTAGCCATGTCTGATCACCCTGAATCTTTCTATCTTGATCTTCTCTCCTTCATGAATACCTGCTTTATGACAAGCTATCTGAATCTGATCAGTCACTGTATCCACACCCTCTAGAGAAGGAAGGAGTAAACCTCTTTTAGAACCATGGGATACTATAATACCATAGATATGAGGATCTAGTGTACTGATATCTTCTACTGGCTCTATTTCTCCTAATACATCGACTGAAATAATGAGATTATCTAGTTCTTCTTCTGTAATAGGATCAAAACGTGGATCTTCACTACATGCACTGATCGCATTATGTACTATTTCTAAGGCAATATTATCCTGTACAGGCATAAAGGTACCAATACAGCCTCTTAAACGCCCTTCTTCATGAATAGATACAAAGACACCAGCACGTCTTTTCATCTCTTTTGTGACTTCTGGAATGATTTCTACTTTTTCTTTTACATAATGTTCTATTGTGGTTCTAGCCAGTCTGACATAGTCATCTTCATGTTCTTTGATCTTCTTAACTTCTTCCTGCATTTTCTTTTTATATTGGTTTCCTATATCACGGGTTTGATCTTCACCACATATTTCAAAACCACAAATACCATAACCTACTCCAAATGGTCCTTCATAAGAATAATAGTGTGGTTTAATCTTTTTTTGATCTAAAGCACCTGCCATGATTTGAAATGATCTGAGTCCACATTCAGCAGCTGCTTCAGTAAAAATGGGATCAAATGTTAGAAAACGCATAAAGTCACTATTCTTCCATGCTGTAATAATATCATGATCGAAGAGCGGTCCTTCTTCTTTATAACCATAAGGACCATCCTCTTTTAAACGATGAGACAAATCACCACTCGCAATTAATAAAACATTCTTATCTCCCACTGCTTCTTTAATACATTGTCCAAAGCGATAATGAGTAAGAGGAGATAAACCAGATATTCCTATTCTTACAACTTTATAGTCCTTTAGATACTTATTTAAGAAGTAAAGAGGAGTCATTGTGCCATGATCTAAATCATCATCTTTTCCTAATGTTCCTGCAAAAATATGATACTTCTTGGCAGATTGAGTGATCTTCTTTACAAGTTCTGTATCATAATCCACTTCTATTCTTACATTTCCTGCATGAAACTGACTAAAGTCTCCTGATGCATGTTTACCAGGAGATATATGAATATAATCACTATAGGCGATCGCATGAGGACTGATCACAATGACTGTTTCTATTGGAAGAGTAGATACATATTTCATAATGGATTCATAAGATTGTATTGTGTTACTAATGGTTTTCTCTTCTCCTTGACCTATTTCAGGAATAATTAGTGGAGGATGAGGGACACACATTGCATAAAGTACAGACATATAATCATCTCCTTTACTCTATTATAAAACAAAAAGAAGATGATTACTCACCTTCTAGTTCTTTCTCAAAGTCTTTTAGAATTGTTTCTAATTCTTCTAATGTATTCATCTGTGTTAAATGATTCTTGATTTTTGCTGAACCTCTTAACCCTTTGACATACCAAGGTGCCTGCCCACGCATTTGTCTAATCGCATTCTTTTCACCTTCTGTTTTTACTAAACGATGGGCATGATCAATACATAACTGGATACGTGCATGAAAGTCTGGTTCTTCTTCTAGAATACCCTCTTCTAGATATTTCACCATTCTACGAATCACAAAGGGATTACCTAAAGCACCTCTACCAACCATAACAGCATCACAGCCTGTTTCTTCCATCATTCTTTTCGCATCTTCAGGTGTTCTGACATCACCATTCCCAATAACTGGAATACTGACTGCTTCTTTTACTTTTTTAATCCATGACCAATCTGCATGACCTTCATACATCTGTGAACGTGTTCGCCCATGAATAGCCACTGCACTTGCCCCTGCTTTTTCCATTAATTGTGCCATTTCTACACAGTTAATATGCTTCATGTCATAACCGATACGCATCTTAACAGTCACTGGTACATTCACTGCTTCTACGACAGCCTTCACAATATCATATGCAAGTTCTGGATACTGCATTAAATAACTACCTGCATGAGCCTTTAATACCTTATTTACAGGACATCCCATATTAATATCAATAATATCACAATCAGAATGTTCCTCTACAAACTTGGCAGCTTTGACCATAGTCTCTACTTCACCACCAAAAATCTGCATACTCATAGGGTGTTCATCTTCACCTACTGCAAGCATATCAATTGTCTTTTGATTTCCATAACATAACGCTTTATCACTGACCATTTCAGATACTACAAGTCCTGCACCAAACTCTTTTACAAGTCTACGGTAAGCGACATTTGTGATACCTGCCATAGGAGCCATGATAATAGGATGTTTTATTTCTACGTTTCCAATTTTCAACATTTTTTCATCACCATCACAAAATATACCATATTCCTGACACAATACAAAGATAAATTATGTTTATACTATGAGTTGTGAAAGGAAGTTCCCGATCCTTTCAATAATATATATATCGTTTTCATTTCCCTTCCCTATTTTACTAATAGGACATAAGGAGTAGGCGTTCCCTTCCTGCTCCTTTTTGTATGTTTTAAATGTTTACAGTTATGTCCAATGAATGTAGAAGTCAACAATGAATCACGTAGACGTAAAAACGGTACTGATTGTATTCTCTGCTATGAATGCGCAAAAGAATGTCCAGTCAAAGCACTCCATTAATGCAGCACATATTTCTCCATAATATATAGATATTTAGTATAAATTTATCTTCTATACTAGTTATTGAAAGGAGGAAACTGTCATACAATTCTAAAAAGATCAATTATTCAATTCTATTCCCTTCCATGATATATGTTAACTGATCTTTGTATAATACCAGACAGTGTAAAAAAAACGCCATTTTACTGGCGTTTTTTAAGTATTTCCTTTAATTCATCTTCACTGAACTGATAATGTGTATTACAGAACTGACATGTAATCTCACAGCCATGATCCTCATTAATCATGTCTTCTAAATCTTTTGTATGAAGTGTAGCTAAGGCTTCTCCCATCTTTTCTTTACTACAATCACATTTAAATGATAAATCCTGTGTATCTAGGATTTCAACATCCTCAAAGATCATCTTTAAGATTTCTTCTGGAGTATGTCCTTCATCTAATAACTGTGATACTGGTGGTGTATTCTTGATCTTATCTTCAATATACGCAATATCTTCTTCAGTTGCTTCTGGTAATAACTGAATAATATAACCACCTGCACTTCTTACAGTATTGTCTTCTTCTACAAGAACACCTACTGCAACAACTGATGGTACCTGTTCTGATAACATGAAGTAGTAAGAGAAATCATCACCAATTTCACCAGTCTGTAATGGAGAACTAGATGTAATAGGTTCCTTTAATCCCATATCACGAGTGACCTGGATAGTCCCCTGATTACCTACACATAAGCCTACTGCAAGCTTACCTGTATCGTTGTATGTATAGTGAACTTCTGGATTAGATACAAATCCTTTGATTTTACCATCAGAATGTGTTGTACAAAGCATTGTACCGATTGGTCCACCACCGTTGATGACTACTGTCATCTTTTCTTTATTCTTATTCATAGCACCCATCATTAAAGTGACTGCCATCATACGTCCAAGTGCAGCACTTGCACAAGGCCATAAGTTATGATTCTGCTGTGCAACATTTGTAAGGTTAGTTGTTGTACAGGCAAAAACACGACAGTTCTTTGAATTAACGAGTCCACGTACTAAATAATCTTTCATTTATCTCATCTCCCTATCGCAAAATAGCTTACTAAAGGCAAAATCATACTAATGACAATAATACCTACTAATAGTCTTACCATAAATCTACGCTGCATTTTATTATCTCCTAAATGAAAATAAGCGCAAAGCGCTTATTTCATTTCATCTAGTAAATCATCTTCTGGATCAGCCTTAGGTGGTTCAGGAGTGTTATTGTTGTCATCGTTAGATTCAACATGTTCTTCTGTTCCATCATAAGTTTCTGGCATCTTACCAGTGTTATATAAAGACTGAATCTGTTCATGATTCAATGTTTCATGTTCAAGCAATGCATTCGCAATAATATCCATTTTGTCTTTATTATTGTTGATGATTTCAGTTGCCTGAGCATGTGCTGTTTCGATGATCTTACGTACCTGCTGATCAATTTCAAATGCGATCTGACCAGAATGTGTATTACTTAATTGTGAATAGTCACGACCTAAGAATACTGCATTATCACCACTGTCATACTTAATTGGACCAAGTTCACTCATACCAAGTTCTGTAACCATCATACGAGCAATACGTGTAGCCTGTTCAATATCGTTATGAGCACCTGATGATACATCACCGAAGAAGATTTCTTCAGCCGTACGACCACCCATATAACCTGTAATAGTTGCAAGTAACTGTTTCTTAGTTGAGAAGTAAGTTTCTTCTCTAGGAGTCATCAAGTTATATCCACCTGCATCACCACGTGGTACAATTGTGACTTTCTGTACCTGGTTGGCATCTTCTAATGTCAAACCAATAATCGCATGTCCAGTTTCATGATAAGCAACAAGTTTTCTTTCATGTTCAGTATATTTTCTAGACTTCTTAGCTGGACCGCCAATAACTCTGTCAATCGCTTCATCGACATCACTTAATGTGATCATCTGATGACCGCTTCTTACTGCAAGTAATGCTGCTTCATTTAATACGTTCGCAAGTTCTGCACCTGAGAATCCCGGAGTACGCTGAGCGATGTTATCAAAATCAACATCTGGCGCAAAATGTTTATTTCTTGCATGAACCTTCAAGATCTGAGATCTTGCACGCTTATCAGGGTTAGATACTCTGATCTGTCTATCAAAACGTCCTGGACGTAATAATGCAGGGTCAAGAACATCTGCACGGTTAGTAGCTGCAAGGATAATAACACCTTCGTTACCTTCAAAACCATCCATTTCTACAAGTAACTGGTTTAATGTCTGTTCACGTTCATCGTGTCCACCACCAACACCAGTACCTCTCTGACGACCTACGGCATCAATTTCATCAATAAAGATGATACAAGGTGCATTTTCTTTTGCTTTCTTAAACATATCTCTTACACGGCCAGCACCAACACCAACGAACATTTCTACGAATTCTGAACCAGAAATAGAATAGAATGGAACGTTTGCTTCACCTGCAACAGCACGTGCTAATAATGTTTTACCTGTACCTGGAGGACCTACTAATAGAACACCTCTAGGAATTTTAGCACCCATTTCAGTAAACTTCTTAGGGTTCTTTAAGAATGCAACAAGTTCTGTTAATTCTTCTTTTTCTTCATCTGCACCTGCAACATCTGTAAAACGAGTCTTAGAATTTCTTTCTAGCTTAGCGCGAGAATTTCCAAATTCAAAGGCTTTATTGTTGCCTCCTGCAGCACCATTGAAATTCTTGAATACCCAGAACATACCACCAAACAATATTACATATGGAAGGATGGAACCTAGTATATTCCAGATCAGGTTATCACTTTCTGAATCAGTGACCTTAATCTTGACATTCTTGTCTTCAAGAACCTGTGTTAATGAATCTAATTCTTTGTCTGTCTTAGGAACGATAGTTGTAAAGTTCACTTTATCGCCCTTAGAGTTCTTCTTGTAGCTACCTTCGACCTTGGTTACAAAACTATTAGGTGTAATAGTCACGTTATTTATCTTTTTATCTTTTACTACTGTCATGAATTGTGAATAAGTCAATTCTTTACTACCGCCATTATTCAATAAGAATGGGAATAATGAACTCAACAATAATAATACGATGACCCAAGGAAGAATAGCTTTAAATAATGTTTTGTTATTCTTCTTCATCATAAACTCCTTACTGGTAACATTCTTCTTTTAAGACACCAATATATGGTAGGTTTCTAAATCTCTGATCAAAATCAAGACCATAACCAACCACGAATAATTCTGGTACAGGGAAACCAACATACTTAGCCTGTACAGGATACTTTCTTGCTTCCTGTTTATCAAGCATAGTAACGATTTCACAAGATGCTGTACCACGATCTTTCAACATATGTGTAACAGTATCCAATGTTTTACCTGTATCAAGGATGTCTTCTACGATTAATACATCCATACCTTTGACATCGATATCAACGTCTTTCTTAATATGAATAGTTCCAGATTCAGTTCCTTTATAACTGCTGACTGACATATAATCAAAATATACATCGCCCTCAATATATTTAGAAAGTTCTGCTAGGAATGGAATAGATCCCTTTAAAAGACCAATAAGAAGAATCTTCTTACCTTCATAATCTTTTGAGATCTGTGCGCCTAATTCTTTACAGCGTTCAGAAATCTGTTCCTGTGTAAATAATATTTCTTTCATGTCCTTATGCATTGAACCGTACCTCCTAGTATAGTCGTTGTTATTTTATCACAAACAAATCTGGATTGATAGACAAATACTCCTTGTTTTTCGCAATTCCCGGGACCAAAAGAATATTTCCACGGCAATCTAATACAACTGGCCAATAACGTCGTAATGGTAAGGGAATTTTCGCATTAATAAAGAGTCTAGAAACCTTTTTAGTGCCCCCTGCTGTTTCCATACGATCGCCTGGTCTCATATTACGAATAGTGAGTGGAAAGTCTTCATCCTTGACAGGGATACCATCATTCATTTCTCCTTGTGTTCGAATCTTGAAATAAGGACAATCAAAGTTCTGTCTATGATCTATTCTATACGTATAATCTACTTGTTTTATAGATTTACGAATGTATACATTATTATATTCTTTTATGAACTCCTCATTAACACCAATTGGCATTTGAATATTAGGTTTAGAGGATTGAATCTGATGGATGATTTCATCAATGAGATGATGAGAAATCTTCGATACTTCTATATGTTTCTTTAATAAAGCATAGAGTACATCAGGAAGAAGTTCTTTTGGAACTAATGTATAATCCAGTGGTTCAGTGAGGTATTTGTCTACTTCTTGTTTTTTTATTGCCTGTTTCTTATTGTATTCTTCACCCTTTTTCAAGAGTTCTTCTTTTTGTGAGTCTGTATATTGATTTAAGATTGTATTACGGATACGGTCTCTTGTGAACTCTGTCTGGAAATTAGTATAGTCATCATGAAACAAAATATGATGATCATCACAATAATCACGTAGATCTTGTTTAGTCACATGAAGTAATGGTCTAATAATAGTCATACCTAAGCGATGAGAGACTTCCTGGATCCCTAAATAATCAGGATGAGAGTCACGTTCCAAGTGCATATAAATAGTTTCAATCACATCATCCTTTTGATGTCCTAGGCATAATGCATCACATTGTTCCATTTTATATACTTCCTGATAAAAAGCATAACGCATATCTCTTGCAACGCTTTGAAAATTTCCTCTCACATAATCATCCGGTGTAAATTCCTTATAATAAAAAGGAATAGAATGTGCTATACAATAGTCATGTACTACTTTGTAGTCCTCTTCTGTATCATCTCGAAGATTATAATTTACATGAGCGACACAGATTGAATATTCATGCATCATATCAAGAAGTGCCATAGAATCAGGACCACCTGATACACCTAGGAGATATTTCTTTTTTTTGTCTAATAATGATGTATTCAGCATATTTTCTCCTTTAGAAAAAAGTACCGTGATGGTACTTTTTAATTAATATATGATCTAGACATTTTAGAATGATTGAGTTTATATAAGACATAGATTGTCTGAATAAGACTCAATACTTCAGTAACTAATAATACAATACCTTCAGCCATAGTCAAACCAATAGCCATATCGATAGGATGTACAATAATAAATACGCCTAATGCAACACATAATACAGCACATAAGAAGATCCAGAACCAGTTGAATTCAATAATCTGCTGTAACTGGAATGAGAGCTGTAAGTTTAATAAGCCTTTGATCACAATCCATAAGCCAATGATCATTGTGAGTGCACTAATGAATGCATCAGCATTGAATGCAACAAAAACGCCTGCTAGTAATGCGAGAATACCTTCTAATAAATCATTAGAAAAGATACGCATATCATGAGTTAATGCAAAGTAAGTCACAAGATGAATGAGACCATCCACAAATAATGCACCTGAAATCACATAAACTACAATATCCAACATTGTCTTTGGGAAAACAATCAACAATACTGAAGCAACAATCATAATCACTGATGTGATGATAGATGCTTTACTATACTTCTTAATATATTCTTTAATCATAGTTCCACCTCGTATCTGTTATTGTAGCACAAAATATATGTTTTGTAAGTTACCGAGGTCAAAAATATATCCTTCATCCCCATAGAAGAAAGATTCATCAAACTTCTTAAAACCAATCTTCTTTAAGAGATGTCTTGATTTTTCATTCTGTTTATAGATATAGGCAATACATTTGAAGAAACCATGTTCTTCATGCATATAGCTTAAGAGTCCGAGTACCGCTTCAGTGCCAAAACCATTATTCCAGAAAACATCATCTAACGTATAACCAATAGAGAATGTATGAGGTGCCATGATTTCTATATGTAAATCACCAATAAGATGCTGGCTCCCTTTGATTGTAATACCAAACTGCATAGACCCTTTTTTGTGCTCTATTACAGTATCTCTACACTTCTTGATGAGTTTCACCGCATCTCTTTTTGTATATCTATTCCAGGATTGATACTGAGACACAGTCTTTTTACTGCGATATTCTACAAGACGATCAATATCATTTTCATCAAGTGTTCTAATTGTAAGACGTTCAGTTTCAAATATTTTCATAGTTATGATAAATGAACAACATTCTATCCTTTCCATTGATATCCTTGATGACTTCAAATGTATCATCTGGAAAATAGAGAGGAACAAGATGTTTCATTCTTTCTCCTTGATTATATCCAATTTCAAATGCAAGAATCGCTTTCTCCTTTAATATTGAAGGAGCTTGTTTAAATATATTTTCATAACATGCATAACCATGATCATCCGCAAATAATGCAAGATGTGGTTCATGATCCACTACTCGAGGATCCAATACTTCATCATAATCAATATAAGGTGGATTAGAGACAAGAATATCTACGTGAATATCTTTATCTATAAGAGGCTGTAATAAGTCCCCTTCTAAGAATGTGACAGAAGCTTCATGCTTCTTCGCATTATGAGATGCTGTTTTAAGAGCTTCTTTAGAGATATCTACTGCATATAGATCTGCCTTAGATTCACAAGCTAATGTGACTGCAATAGCGCCTGAGCCTGTACCTATATCTGCCACAACCATTCCTGGTTTTATATAAGATAAAACTTTTTCTACAAGTTCTTCTGTTTCATAACGAGGAATCAAAACACTTGAATTGACATCAAACTCTCTACCATAAAAATATTCTTTTCCAATAATATACTGATAAGGTTCACCCTTTAAATATCTATCCAAATAATCCTTATATTGCATAAGAAGAGCCTCTTCAACAGGCTCTTCCCTCTTCAACAATAGTTGATAATAAGCATCTCCTGTGAGATCTTCATAGAGTCTTTCAGGGATATTTGTATGTGGATCATCAATTAAATCATGCGCATGTTTAAGTAATTCACCTAATAGCACTTATTCTTCTTCTCCTAGAAGTTTTAATCTCTGATCTTCATTGATTAATGCATCAATGATTGGTTCTAATTTACCTTCCATAATACGATCTAACTGCTGAATAGTTAAACCAATACGATGGTCAGTGACACGGTTCTGAGGATAGTTATATGTTCTGATCTTTTCAGCACGGTCACCTGAACCAATCTTATTACGACGTTCGTTTCCTAGTTTTTCTTCTTCTTCTCTTAATTTAGCTTCATAAAGTCTTGTACGTAATGACTGCATAGCCTTAGCACGGTTATCATGCTGTGAACGGCCATCCTGGCTTGTTGCCACAATTCCTGTTGGAATATGTGTAATACGTACGGCAGAGTCAGTCTTATTGATATGCTGTCCTCCAGCACCAGATGAACGGTAAGTATCAACTCTTAAATCCTTTGGATCAATATCGATATCTACTTCTTCTGCTTCTGGCATTACTAATACTGTAGCAGTTGATGTATGAACACGTCCCTGTGTTTCAGTCTTAGGCACACGCTGTACACGATGTGAACCAGATTCAAACTTCATCTTAGAATATACACCAGTACCCTTGATAATAAATGATACAAGTGAATATCCTCCTGCTTCTGAAGGCTGAGCATCTTCAATTTCAATCTTCCATCCCTGTGATTCAGCATACTTAGAATACATTCTAAATAAGTCACCTGCGAAGATATTTCCTTCATCTCCTCCGGCTGCACCACGGATTTCCATGACTACGTTCTTTTCATCATTTGGATCCTTAGGAATTAATTCAATCTGGATATCATGTTCCATGATTGGCTGTTTCTTTTCTAATTCTTCTAATTCCATCTTAGCCATTTCTTTGATTTCAGGATCATTTTCATTTAATAATTCCTTGGCTTCTTCGATACCATCTAATAAAGCCTTGTATTCTTTATATAAGTTATAAGCCTTTTCTAAAGAAGCCTGTTCTTTAGAAGCCTGTGTCATCTTCTGAATATCATTCGCGATAGATGGATCCATAAGAATCTGTGTTAATTCTTCATATCTTTTTTCTACTGTCTGTAGTCTTTCTAATAGTGTATTCATCTTCTATCCTTTCTTTTAATAATATTGATTTCATCTAATAAATTTGTTAATTGTTCCAAATCGTACCCATTATAATATATTCAATTATTTTTCGCAATTAATTGAAGACGCTTTCTATTTCTTATATACTTGAATATATAAATTGGAGGTTTGTAAAAATGATAAAAGCAGTTATTTTTGATATGGACGGTTTGATGATTGATTCTGAAAGAGTGACTTTTGAATGTTATCAGGAAATCTTAAAACCAATGAATTTGACAATGGATGAAACATTCTATAAAACTTTATTAGGGAAACCTATCAAAGGAATCTATGAAAGATTTTACGATACTTATGGTAAGGACTTTCCTATTGATGATGTCATTAAAGATGTACATGCTTTAATGGCAAAACGTTTTGAAACAGAAGGTGTACCAATTAAGAAAGGTTTATTAGTGCTTCTTAATTATTTAAAAGAAAATGGTTATAAGACTATTGTCGCTACTTCTTCTAATCGTGATCGTGTCGATACTATTCTTGCACAGGCTCATATTACACAATATTTTGATGACTCAATTTGTGGTGATGAAGTAACTCATGGTAAACCACATCCAGAAGTCTTCTTAAAGTCTTGTGAAAAACTTGGTGTAAAGACTGATGAAGCATTTGTATTAGAAGATAGTGAAGCAGGTATTCAGGCCGCTTCTTCAGCTGGTATTAAAGTAATCTGTATTCCTGATATGAAATATCCTACAGAAGAATATGCAAATAAGACATATAAAATATTAGATTCTCTTGATGAAGTCATTAATGAATTAAACTAACAAAAAGAGTCGGAATGATGACCGACTCTTTTTAATGGGATTAAGGGAAAATTTTTTATGGCTTTTCTTTTCTACAACTGTATAATACAGGGAGTATATGAAATCTATGTGAACTTTTTGGAGGTTTTATTAAATGTATAATCAATATCGTGAAGGTTGGCTAGAAGTGATCTGTGGATGTATGTTTGCGGGTAAAACAGAAGAATTAATTCGTCGTATCAATGTATTGTCTTATGCAAGAAAAAATATTCTTGTGTTTAAGCCAAAGATTGATGATCGTTATTCTACAACTGAAATTGCTTCACATGCAGGAAGTAAAGTACCTTGTATTGTCATCAGTGAAGCAAAGGAAATACTTAATCATGTGAATTATGATACAGATGTTGTAGCGATTGATGAAGTACAGTTTTTTGATGAGGATGTTGTTGATATCTGTGAATATCTTGCAGATAGTGGATTACGTGTAATGGTTGCTGGTTTAGATAAAGATTTCCGTGGTGAACCATTTGGTGTCTTACCCGATTTATTAACACGTGCTGAGTTCGTGACTAAGCTAACTGCAGTATGTGCAAAATGTGGTGCACCAGCCACTAGAACACAGCGTATTATTAATGGTAAACCTGCTTCTTTTAATGATCCTATTGTCTTAGTAGGTGCTAAGGAAGCCTATGAACCACGTTGTCGTCATTGTCATGAAATAGTGGAAAAACCTATTAAATTTGAGAATCAGAAAAAAATACAATTCAGACCAAGAAAATAAGAGGCTGTAACGGGTAAATAACTCATTATAGTTTCATAAAAACAAAATGCGGACCGAGGTCCGCATTTTGTGGTACATTAATTCTACCATGAAAACATACCAACAAGATTATACGACATATCAGACATATGCGCTACTAGATTTTGAAAAAGATATACCTGCTGATAAAAATTTTTTTAAGAAATGGGCAGGTTCATTTTAAATGCGTCTGAAATATGAAAAGGTTATTCACCATGCAGTGGTGAATAACCTTTTTGGGTTTGGATATACGAAAAAGAGCTGTAACGCTCATGGTAGTAGTAAATACTATCTATTCGTCACAGCCCCTTTTAAATTCTAAGTCCTTCACCACTGTTCTGGTTTTCTGGACCTGTATAGTAATCCGAGAAACGAGAGTATTGTTTTTCAAATACAAGGCTGATATCGGCTGTTGCACCATTTCTGTGCTTAGCCACAACAATTTCTGTTAAGCCGTTTGTTTCTGCTTCTTTTTCTTTGTTCTGATAGTCTTCACGATGAAGGAAGGCTACAATATCGGCATCCTGTTCGATAGCTCCTGATTCTCTTAAGTCGGACAACATTGGTTTTCCTTTACGCTGTTCAACCTGACGAGAAAGCTGTGATAAGGCAATAACAGGACACTTTAATTCTCTTGCTAGTGCTTTTAACTGTCTAGAGATATCAGATACTTCCTGCTGTCTTGATTCTCTTGATGAAGATGGACCAGAGATTAACTGGAGGTAATCGATAATAACCATCTTTAATCCCTGTTCTCTTTGTAGTCTTCTGCATTTAGCTGCAATTTCACCAATCTTAACAGCTGGTGTATCATCAATATATAAATTACAACGTGTGACACGATCTGCTGCTGCATAATATTTATTCGCATTCTCTTTTAAAATCGCACCTGTTTTTAATTTATCGTTATCAATAGAACCTGCACAGCATATTAATCTGGTGACAAGCTGTTCAGCAGGCATTTCTAGTGAAAATATTGCGACAGCTTCTTCACTATTAAGTGATGAGTTAAAACCAATATTCAAGGCAAAAGCTGTCTTACCTACAGAAGGTCTAGCTGCAAGAATAACTAAATCACCCGGCTGAAAGCCTGATGTTAATTTATCTAATTCTTTATAGCCTGTCTTTACACCAGAGACAACTCCACCATTTTTCTGAAGGAGATTCATTCTGGCTGTGACATTCTGTACAACACTTTCAATTGTCTTGAATTCCCCGGCATTTCTATCTCTAGTGACTTCTAAGACATCTTTTTCTACTGTATCAATAAAATCATTAATATCAGTAATTTCACCATAAGCATCTTGTACGATGTTTGTAGCTTCTTTAATAAGTCTTCTAAGTAATGACTTCTCATTTAATATCTGAAGATAATGTGTTGTATGAGCGACTGTTGGTACTGAATTCGCAAGTACCAATAAGTAGTCTACTCCACCTACTTTTTCTAATATCTTCTGGTTAATTAAATAATCAGTCACTGTAGTGGCATCAATTGGTTTATTACCGTCATGAAGGAACTTCATACCTGTAAAGATCAGTCGATGCGCATCAAGATAGAAATCCTGAGGTGTTGCCATGTTGATGACATCATTACATGCGTTCTTATCAATCAACATCGCCCCTAACAAAGCACGTTCTGCCTCTAAGTCATGAGGGAGTTCTCTTGTATCCATAAGTATTCACCTTATTTTTCAGATAGATGAACATTGATAGTCGCAATAACACCTTTATAAAGTTCAATCTTCAACTTAGTAGTTCCTAAAGCACCTACTGGATATGCATTGATGAACTTTCTCTTATCAATCTTAATACCATGTTCTTCTAATAATTTCTTTGCGATATGTTTTGTAGAAACATGATCAAAGCTCTTACCATCCTTACCAGTCTTTACTTTGAATTCTACCACAATAGTTTCAAGCTTCTTTGCAAGTTCCTGAGCTTCTTCTTTCTTCTTTAAGTCTTCCTGTTTCTTTTCTTCTTCCTGCTGAGCAACAATTTTCTTACCTGTTTCTGTTGCCATTAAAGCTTTACCATTCTTAATTAAGAAGTTCTGTCCATAACCGTCAGATACATTAACGATTTCACCCTTCTTACCAACTTTTTTCACATCTTCTAATAAAATAACTTTCATATTTATACACCCCTATCTTCCAAATATGCATCTATTGCATGTTCTAATCTCTCTTTTGCTTCTTCGATTGTCACATTTTCAATCTGACAGGCAGCCATAGAGAAATGACCACCACCATTTAGATCTTCCATAATCATCTGGACATTGATCTTTTTAGAACTACGTGCACTGATTGCCACCGTGTTCTTAGATATATATCCTATCGCAAATGCAGCATAAATGCCAGAAACATATACTAATTGGTTTGCAGCCTTTGCGAGAGTAGAACGACTCAGTTCGTCATCTTTGCCTGTCGCAATAAGGAATCTATCCTTATAACGATAAGCTGATTCTGTGATATCAAATATTTCTTTCATACATTCAAATGAATCTTCTAATAATTCATATGCAAGTGCTAAGTCAGCCTGTGCTTCTTTGAGTTTAGCTGCTGACTGGAATGTTCTTGTACCCACATGCTGTCTGAAATAGTTTGTATCTACTAGCATCCCCGTATACATAACTGTCGCATCAAGTGATGAAATTTCAATTTCATGTTGCTGGTAGTCAAATAGTTCTACAAGTAATTCTACTGTAGAGGATGCAGATGGTTCTAAGTATGTGAGAACCGGTGAAGAAATAAATTCTTCACTACGACGATGGTGGTCAATAATGACCTTGTTTTTTACTTTATCAAGTACTGAACGGCTAATAGCCAATGAATCCTTATGATTATCTACACAGATTAATAAAGTATCTTTATTAGTTTTTTCAAGTGCTTCTGAAATAGTCAACATTAAACCCTTATAATCAGGATTACTTCTCAACATTTCTACGACACCTTTTGTTTTTTCTTCAAGAGATTCATAGTCAATTACGATATTGGCTCTCTTACCTAAATTCTCTGCAATACGCGCAGCCGCAAGAGAAGCACCAAATGAATCCAAATCTGAGTTCTTATGTCCCATAACTAAGACATTACGTGAACGACTAATAAGACCGGCAAGAGACTGTGCCATAATACGGGAACGTACTTTAGAAGATGTTTCAAATGCATCTGTTTTACCACCAAAGTAACGTACATGATCTTTACCACTCTTAATCGCAATCTGGTCACCACCACGTGAATAAGCAAGGCTTAATGCTGAAGAAGCAAGTTCTTCTAATTCTCTTAATACCTTTGTACTTCTACCAATACCAATAGATAATGTCATAAGCACATCTAATTCTTCTATCGCATTCTTGAAATCATCCAAAATAGAGAATTTAGATTCAATAAGTTTCTTATAGATACGTTCATTAAAGAAGACAATGTATTTACCTGTCTGATAACGTCTAATGATCATACCATTCTTATATGCCCAATCAGTAATTAAGCTACGACATTGGTTTTGAATCTTTACCTTCTGTGATTCATCTACATTCGCAATAATTTCATCATAGTTATCCACAGTAATATAACCCATGCATACCTGCATATCTTCATAGTCCTGTGATAAAGAGACATATTGTGTCACATCCTTCATATAGATGAGTCTTGTATCCGCACTATTATATACTTCGAATTTCTTTCCTTTGACTTCTATTGTTTTGACATCTTCATCATCAAAAAGACTAGCAAGTGTAGGCTGCCATTCTAATAGCTTGATTCCTACAATATTGATATTTAATGCCTTTAAGAAGTCTGAAACCCATGTAATGTTTCTGTTTTCATCATATTGAATTAGTCCTACGCCACCATAGATCAAAGCATTCTTTGCATCAATACCTAAAGCATCACTGACTGAATAGCTGTTTTGATCCATTAAGTAGCCCATATAGAATAGTAACGATATGTAGATTACATTCGTAATAACCGCAAATATCGCAAGACGAAGCATCCAAGCCTGATGAAATATACCAAAAGCCGCAAAGGTCGCAAAGGTAATAAATACGAGTAAAAGAACAAAGATATTTCTAAGTTGCGCAACTTTTCTCGTCATTGTAGAAGCCCTCCTTATTGATACTTATTATACAGTATTTGACGTATTTCAACAAATATATCAATAATTCCTAGAATCACTAATAGTGTCTGTAGGAACGGAATGAATACTAAAAATATAAGTAAGTTAGAATAACGTCCATGGTTTCTGATAATAAGATAGAAAGATAAGAAAGAAAGTCCATCCACCATAAATCCTAAGATACTAATAAAATAGATATATTGTACAATAACAACATTTCCAAAATATTGTCTCGCAATCATACTACCTGCAAGCATGATTGCGAGAATATATCCCATTTTAGGACTGAATCTAAATGTCGCAATATGAATACTCATATCAAAAGGTATTCTTAAGCGTTTAAAGAATAATGCACATAACATCATGACTAGATAACTCTGTAAGAATGACATAATGAGTATAGAGAGTGGAATGAGATTATAGAAGTCCTGAAAAGTAAAGGCATTAGTTATAGAAGGCACTGCCGCAATAATCTGGTTATACATTTCTTTTGCTTCAGTGAGTAAGTTAATACCTAGTACTCCTGAGAATACATAGAAATATAAAAAGTCAGATAAAAAGAAGAATGTAGCACCAAGCACCAACATTGTTTCTTTCTTAGCTTTATTTTTTAAACATAGCCCTACAACTGTTCCCATACCAAGTGATGAGAGGACAATTAATACATAACTGAGTGTTCCAAATAGGAAGGCAATGACCATGGAAGCAACGGAAGTCATTAAAGCTTCTTTAAGGCCTGTCTTATAGCTATAAATAGCCATAGGAATAGCCATTCCATAGCCAATTAAGCTATCAAACATCGTACCTGTCATTGTATTGAGTACTGCAAGGACACCAAAGAGTGATGCGATGAGTGCACCCTGCACGATTTTATTTGTTTTCATAATTCATTTCTCCTTGTGGTCATTATACAACAATCACATCGCTTGACGTATACCCCTATAGGGTATATGATTGGAACAGGAGGTGAAATAATGGATAAAAAAGATTGCTGCTGCAGTGAACGTCATAAGGATCGTAGTGAAGAAGAAAAGAAAAAACTCATGAACCGCCTCAAACGTATCGAAGGTCAGATTCGAGGAATTGAAGGCATGGTAGAAAAAGATGCTTATTGTCCTGATATTCTTGTTCAGGTTTCTGCAGTCAATGCAGCTTTGAATAGTTTTAATAAAGAATTACTTGCAAAGCATATTAAGACATGTGTTGTGGATGATATTAAAGAAGGTCATGATGAAACAATTGATGAATTAGTGAAAGTATTACAGAAGGTGATGAAATGAAACAATATAATATTACTGGTATGAGTTGTGCAGCGTGTGCCAATCGTATTGAAAAAACTGTAGCTCATATTAATGGTGTAGATAGCTGTTCTGTTTCTTTACTCACAAATTCTATGGGCGTAGAAGGAACAGCATCTTCTGAATCTATTATTCAGGCAATTGAGAATATTGGATATGGTGCAAGTGAAAAAGGTGTTAAAAAAGTAAAAGATGATTCTTTAGTCGATCATGAGACACCAAAATTAAAGAAGAGACTGATTACTTCTCTAGTATTCTTAATACTATTAATGTATTTATCTATGGGTCATATGATGTGGAAATGGCCTGTACCTTCGTTTTTGGAGAATCATGTATCTATTGCAGTAACAGAAATGTTATTGACTATTATTATTTTAGTCATTAATAAAGCATTCTTTGTTAATGGGTATAAGAGTTTATTTCAATTATCCCCTAACATGGATGCTTTGGTCGCATTAGGGTCTAGTGCTGCCTTTGGTTATAGCTTAGTTGTTTTATATTTAATGATTGATGCCATGAGCCAGGGACAGATGATGAAGGTAATGAGTTTAGGACATGATCTCTATTTTGAATCTGCAGCTATGATTCCTACTTTAATTACTGTTGGTAAGATGTTAGAGGCAATGTCTAAAGGACGTACTACAGATGCCTTAAAGAGCTTAATGGATCTTGCACCTCAGACTGCAGTCATTATTAAGGATAATAAAGAAGTCACTGTAAGTATTGATGAAGTGAATAAGGGTGATTTGTTTATTGTCAGACCAGGTGAAAATATTCCTGTTGATGGTGTGATTGTGGAAGGTTCTACAGCTATTGATGAATCTGCCTTAACAGGTGAAAGTATTCCTGTTGATAAAACAGTAAATGATACAGTATCTGGTGCAACACTTAATCAGTCAGGCTTTATTAAAGTACGTGCCACTCGTGTAGGTGAGGAGACAACACTTTCACAGATTATTCAGATGGTGAGTGATGCAGCATCTACTAAAGCACCTATCGCAAAGAAAGCGGATCAGGTCTCTGGTATCTTTGTACCTGTGATTATCGGTATTGCATTAGTCACATTTATTGTCTGGATGATTCTAGGAAAGAGTATTGGATTCTCTATTGCCCGTGCTATTTCCGTTTTAGTTATTTCATGTCCATGTGCATTAGGTCTTGCGACACCAGTGGCTATTATGGTAAGTAATGGTATGGGCGCAAAGCATGGTATCTTGTTTAAGACATCTGAATCATTAGAAGTGGCAGGATCTATTGATATTATTGCATTAGATAAGACAGGTACAATCACAAAAGGAACTCCTTTAGTGACTGATGTGGTCCCTTATAAGATAGAAAAAGAAGTACTATTAAATTATGCTTCTAGTCTAGAAAAAAAGAGTGAGCATCCTCTTGGTAAAGCTGTGACTGATTATTATCAAGGTAGTGAAGATGTTGAAGACTTCGAGATATTACCTGGTCATGGGTTAAGAGGGTTAATTCATGGTAAAGAAGTATTAGGTGGCAGTATCAAGATGATGGAAAAATATATTCCTGAAGAAATGATGAAACAGGCATCTGACAAGGCAACGGAAGGTAAGACACCTCTATTCTTTAGTTATGATGATACTTATCTTGGTATGATCTGTGTGGCTGATACAATGAAGGAAGATAGCGCTCAGGCTATTAAAGAAATGCAGAACATGGGTATTCAAGTTGTAATGTTGACAGGTGACAACAAGAAGACTGCAGATGCAATTGGTTCAAAAGCAGGTGTAGATGAGGTAATTGCAGGAGTATTGCCTGATGGTAAAGAGAGTGTTATTAAAGATTTACAAAAGCATGGTAAAGTAGCAATGGTGGGTGATGGAATCAATGATGCACCTGCCCTCACACGTGCGGATATTGGAATTGCGATTGGGGCAGGTACTGATATTGCGATAGATGCAGCTGATGTTGTCTTAATGAATAGTAAGCTGACAGATGTCACTGCCGCTATTAGACTCTCTCGTGCGACATTAAGAAATATCCATGAAAACTTATTCTGGGCATTTTTCTATAATGCGATTTGTATCCCTGTTGCTGCTGGTGTATTTATTCACTTAACAGGATGGCAGATGAGTCCTATGTTAGGGGCTGCTGCCATGAGTTTATCTAGTTTCTTTGTATGTATGAACGCGTTGAGACTCAATACTTTCTCTATGCATGATGCATCTAAAGATATAAAAAGAAAGAAAAAGGAGAAGAAAACAATGGAAAAGACTTTAGAAATTACTGGTATGATGTGTGGTCATTGTGAAATGGCTGTAAAGAAGGCATTAGAAGCTGTAGATGGTGTAGTAAGTGCTGATGTAAGTCATGAAAAAGGCACTGCAGTTGTCACTTTAAGTAAAGAAGTATCTAATGATGTCTTAAAGAAAGCTGTAGAAGATAAAGATTATACAGTTACATCTATTAAATAAAAAAAGAAGTCCTAAGACTTCTTGAGATCCTCAAATGCATAACTATGCATTTGGGGATTTTTTCTTTCAAACTCTTCTTTTTGGATTTTAGAACGAGAAATGACATCCTGAAGTAATTCTCTTGATGAAATACGTGTCGCCCCATGGCCTAATACAATTTTCTGTTCAAGATTATCACTTGTGGCTACCACAAGACGATATTGCCCTGCCATCTGTTTTGTGATGCTTTCAATATAAGCATCCGCTGTCTGTCCTTCTTTTGTATAAACGATTTCCATATCATGATACATCTGACTCTTGCCTTTATTCTGTGGAACCTTATAAGCATCAAAGACAAGGATCATATGACAGCCACGATACCCTTTATAGCTCATCAATATATCAATAAGCTTATCTCTTGCACTACCTAGGTTTTCTTTCGCAAGTTCTTTCAATTCATCCCAGGCAAAGATGACATTATATCCATCCACAATCAAATATTCATCTAATACCTGTACTGTATTAGAAGAAACATGATCTTGTTTTGGTTTATAGTAGTCACTTGAAAGTTTTGTGTTTATTGGACCATAGGTACGTTCATATACTCTTTTAAGTTCTTCATCACTAATATGTACAGGATTATGTGTATAAGTATGTTCCTGTTTCATCGCACTATAAAGAGGTAAATGCATCTTCTCTCTTACTTCATCATAAGGGACATAATATCCTGCACCATGTGAACAGAAAATAGAACCTGTAGGATTATCTAGATCTGATTCACTATCATAATCACATTTAGTTATCACTTCTTCCTGATTTTCTACTGGTGCATAGAATGTATCTAAGAAGAAAAGCTGTCCTTTTCCTTTTGTGGAAGTCAGAAGTTCTTTTTGGTAGTGAGTCAAGAATAAAACAGGTGCTTCTCCATGAAGTGTTGTAATATCATTATTCTCATTCACTACAGTAGGTGTTGGATAGTCTTCTAAAGCATAGTAAACCTTACTCAAAGCTTCTGTAGGAATGACTAATTCATATTTATAATATGGCTCTAAAATAACTGATTCAGTCATTTTTAACCCTTGTCTAATAGCACGATAAGTGGCTTCTCTGAAGTCTCCTCCTTCTGTATGTTTTAAGTGGGCTTTACCACCTAGAAGTGTGATTTTCATGTCTGTAATAGGAGACCCTGTGAGTACACCTAAGTGTTCTTTTTCCTGTAAGTGTGTCATGATGAGATTTTGATATCTCTCTTCTAAGTTATTCTGACATTGATTATCAAAGACAAGTCCTGAACCTTGAGGAAGTGGTTCTAAGTAAAGATGGACTTCACTATAGTGTCGTAATGGTTCAAAGTGTCCTACCCCTTCTATTGGTTCTTTGATTGTTTCTAGATAAGCGACATCTCCTTCATCCACTGTGATGTCCTCATTAAAACGATCTTTCATTAATTGTTTAAGAATATCTATCTGTACTTCACCCATTAAAGAAACCTGGGCATGATCATCAAAGAGTTTTAAATAAAGTAATGGTTCTTCTTCACCTAATACCTTTAAAGAAGAAAAGAAATGGTTGATATCTGCTTCTTTAGACGGTTGAATTTGATACAACATAGAAGGTCTCAGTGTTGAATGAATCACATGTCCTAATCCAATATAATCCCCTGCCTGAAGCTTCTTAATACCTGTTAAGGCTACAATATCATTCTGAGATGCTTCTTCTACTAAAGTATAGCGGTTCCCTTGATATAACCTAATTTGATGAATCTTTTCATCATGAATTGTATCACGTACATGAAGCCTTCCACCAGTGACCTTAATAAAGACAAGACGTTCTCCTCTTTCATCTCTCGTAATCTTAAAGACTTGTGCGGATAATTCTTTCTGTGGTTCTTTTTCTAAAGTATAACGGTCTAAGGCATCGAGTAATTCATCCACACCTTGATTCTTAAGTGCACTACCAAAATAAAGTGGATAAAGATGTCTATTAGAAATCGCTTTTGCGATAGATGTATCCTTTAAAGACTCTGTTTCTAAATATTCTTCTATCATCTCTTCATCAAGTGCTGCAATATCTTCTTCAGAAGCACTCATATCCATAATATGAGGAGATAATTGTGATAAAGAGTCCAATAACTCTTCTTTTGTATAATGTGTTAAATCCATCTTATTCACAAAGATGAATGCTGGTACATGATAGTGTCTCAATAAGTTCCAGATTGTTTTAGTATGCGCCTGTACACCATCTAAACCATTGATAATCACTATTGCATAATCAAGAACACTTAATGCACGTTCCATTTCTCCACTAAAATCAGCATGTCCTGGTGTATCAATAAACGTGAAATGGTTATTCTTATAATCAAGAGCAGAAACCTTAGAAAAGATAGTAATGCCTCTTTCTCTTTCCTGTGTATTATAGTCAAGGAATGTATCTTTATGATCAACACGACCTTGATGTTTTATTGTCCCTGTCGTATAGAGTAATGACTCACTTAATGTAGTTTTACCTGCATCAACATGAGCCACCATTCCAAGTGTTAATTGTTTCATCAAATCACCTCTTGATTATTGTATCATAGATCAATCAAAAAACACCTTGGTTTTATCCAAGGTGGAAATACATAAAGTTTACTGCCTGTTTTAACTACAGTTCTATGAATTATGCATTCTTTAAGAACGCTTTATATGCCTGATATGTTTCGTATACGTCTACTTTAGATACGACTTCCATTGGTGCATGCATATTTAATACTGCAATACCTGCATCAATCACATCCATGTTGTAGTTTCCTAGGATATAAGCAATAGTGCCTCCTCCACCTAGGTCTACCTTACCAAGTTCAGCTGTCTGATAATGGATATTTGATTCATCCATCACAGCACGAATTCTCGCAACATATTCAGCAGATGCATCATTACTTCCACTCTTACCTCTTGCACCAGTATATTTATTAAATACAATACCATTACCTAAATAAGCAGCGTTCTTCTTATCATTCACACTTACAAATAATGGATCTACACCAGCAGATACATCACTTGAAAGCATCTTTGATCTAGATAAAGTAAGTCTTGTCTGCACAAAACTATCAATACCCATCTTCACTAACATTTCACCAACTGTATTTTCAAAGAATAAAGATTGAGCACCTGTAGCACCTACTGAACCGATTTCTTCTTTATCTACAAGAATAGTACAGCATGTATAGTCACATACATCCATATCAAGAATTGCAGTTAAAGATGTATAGGCACATACTCTATCATCATGACCATAACCAGCAATCATTGAACGATCTAAACCATAGTCTCTTGCTTTACCACTTGGTACAACTTCAATTTCAGCTGATACAAAATCTTCTTCTTCGATATCATATTTATCTTTTAATAGTTTTAAGATATTTGCCTTCACTGCATCTTTTTTTTCACCTACTAAAGGCATATTACCTAAAGTAACATCAAGGTTTTCACCTTCAATCACTTTAGCTGCTTTCTTATCTAACTGTTCTGCAGCTAAGTGAATAAGTAAATCAGAGATACCTACTACTGGATCATTATCATCTTCACCAATGACAACATCTACGACAGTACCATCTTTCTTTGCGACAACACCATATAATGATAGAGGGATAGTTACCCACTGGTATTTCTTTACACCACCATAATAGTGTGTATCAGCTAATACGAATCCTTCTGATTCATATAATGGATTCTGTTTTAAGTCCATTCTAGGAGAGTCAATATGAGCACCTAAGATTCTCATACCTTCTGTAAGTGGCTTATTACCAATCACAAATAATGCGATATTCTTATCTCTGTTGTTGACATAAACCTTGTCTCCTGGCTTAAGTGTTTCAAAAGAGTCTAATGGCTTGAATCCTTTTTCTTTGGCTAAACGAATAGAGTCTTTAACACAAGCACGTTCTGTTTTGTTTTTTGAAATATAATCTTTATAACCTTCATTATATTCCATGACTTCATTAAGATTGTCCTTATACTTTTCCCATGTATTTTTTGCGTACATTTTCTAACCTCTTTTCTTTATATCTCTACAACAGTATACCATGATTATGTTTAAAAGATAGTGTTATAAAAAATATCGTTTCTTTCGTTTCGCTCTTTTTGCAACGAAAGTTTTTTCGTTGCAATTCGTCACAAACGATATATTCATTTTAATAAAAGCTCCTCTTTTGCAAATGGGTGGTAAGTAGCAATTCATTACGAGAAATGTTATAATCAAAATGCTTGTAGAAAGGCAAGCTCTTGAAGAGCTTCATGAGGTGAATAACCATCAAGAGGAACTTGGCGGTTCTGGTTATTCATCTCTTGAAACTCCGAACCGCCAAACACAAATGAATAAAAAAGAACGTAGAAAATATCCATCTTTACGTTCGTTTACTTGGTCTGAAAATTCAGAGAAATCAGAAGGACAGTTGCTTGTTGAAAATACTGTTCAAGAATGGTACAACGCTAAACATGCAACATCATCTGTTTCAGAAATAGAATTTATAAATTCTTTAGACATAAAACAATGTCCTTTCTGTGGATTTCATGATTTTACAAGGTATGGGCATAAGAAAGACGGAACACAAAGATATATTTGTAAAGGATGTGGTAAACGCTTCACGGCTTTGACAAATACAATCTTTGATTCAAAAAAGATTCCTATTTCAGAATGGATTGAGTATTTACTGCATTTGTTTGAATTTCACTCTATAAATTCAACAGCCTATGATAATAGAAATTCACCCACTACAGGTAAATATTGGCTGATAAAAACATTTGAAGTCTTAAAAGGAATACAAGACCATGTTGTACTAGATGGTACAGTATACTTAGATGAAACATATTTCACAAAAGCAAAAAGTAAACTAGCGACAAAAGATGGAAAGAAACTAAGAGGAATTTCTAGAAATAAAATAGGTGTTGGTGTTGCCTGTAACGAGACAAAATCAATTTTTATAGTTACAGGAACATCTAAACCTTCAAGAAAATCAACAAAAGAAACATACAGTAAGCATATTGCAAGAGGCTCTATATTAGTACATGATGATGAGCATTCTCACAGTATATTGATTGAAGAATTAGAACTGGAAAGCAAAGTATACTCAACAAGAGAAACAAAAGGTTTATCAGATAAAGACAACCCTTTATATCCAGTTAATAATCTTCATTTATTAATGAAACAATTCATAAGAAATCACGGAGCTTATGACAGAGAAACCTCCAAGACTGGCTGAATCTATTTTGGTTCATTATGAATGACCCAAAGGATAAGTATGATAAGGTATTGAAATTTATAGAAATGGCAGTTTTGTCGCCAAAAAGAGTGCGATATCGAGATGCAATGAGCTCTAAACATAGTAAATAAGGGAATAATCACCACCCATTTGCAAATGAGGAGCTTTAAATAAAAATGACTATATCATCAAGCTCTTAATCTTCCTAAAAAAAAAAGAGTATTTATGAAATTTCATAAATACTACTCTACATGTTCTACAACTTTTTTTAAACGTTTTTCAAAATCACGTCTAGAAAACATAACAATGGCATTGCATCCTAAACATTTAATTTTAATATCAGCACCCATTCTTACAATCTTCCATTGATTTGATTTTTTACATGGATGTTGTTTCTTCATTTCTACAATATCATTTAATTGATAATCCATAATTATTCTCCTTGATGATGATAAAATGCTTCTATAGTATTTTGTAATAACATTGTAATCGTCATTGGTCCAATTCCTCCTGGAACAGGAGTAATTGCATAAACTTTATCTTTCACATCTTCAAAGTCAACATCTCCACAAAGTTTATTATTTTCATCACGATTAATACCAACATCTAAAACAACGGCGCCTTCTTTAACATAGTCACTATTGATCATTTTAGCACGACCAACAGCTGCAATTAAAACATCTGCTCTTTGACAAACTTCTTTTAAATTTTTTGTTTTACTTTGAGCGATTGTTACAGTAGCGTTTTTTTGTAAGCATAAAAGCGCTACTGGTTTTCCTACAATGTTACTTCTTCCCACAACAACAACTTCTTTTCCTGTTAAATCATAGTTGATTTCATCTAATAAAACCATCATTCCTTTAGGTGTACATGGTACTAAACTTCTTTGTCCTAAAAATAACTTAGCCACATTTTCTGGATGAAAACCATCTACATCTTTTGATGGATCAATGGCTTCTAAAACTTTATCTTCATTAATATGATCTGGTAAAGGTAATTGTACTAAAAATTCCATCAACTGTTTCGTCTTCATTTAATTGTTTGATTTCGTTTAAAAGTTCTTCTTCACTAAAAGTTGCATCATGTGTAATTTTTAAAGAATCCATTCCTACATAAGAACATCCTCTTTCTTTATTTCTAACGTATACTTGACTTGCTTGATTTTCCCCTACTAAAATAACCGCAAGTTTTGGTAAACGATCATATTTATTTTTCATTTGTTCAACTTCTTCTTTTAATTGATCCTTGATCTTTGTTGAAATCTCTTTTCCACTAATAATCATAATATGTCCCCCTCATATTATCTAGGATTATATAGGAAGAAACAGGTAAATTCAATAAAAAAGGTATAAGCCTAAGCCTATACCTCATCATTATTCACCTTCATGTTCTAAAGTGTTTTTTTCATATACTTTAAAGAATGGATAGTACACAACCACAGAAATAGCAATCAATACGAACATGAAAATAACATTTCTAATATCCAATGCTGATAAGAACCCTTGTGCAAAGAATGGTGTAAATGATGGATCGACAATATAACCTAATGAAACAAGTCCCATACTTTGAACAAGATAACCAAGACCTGCCGAAAGACATGGCATGATTAGAAACGGAATCGATAAAATCGGATTTAGAACGATTGGTGTTCCAAAAATAATTGGTTCATTAATTCCACATATACCAGGCAATACACTTAAACGTCCAATTGAACGAATATGTTTTGATTTTGATTTACACATTAATAAAACAAGTCCTAATGTATTTCCTGCCCCACCTATCAATACATATCTAAACATTTGTAAGTTAATTATAGCTGTTGGTGCTTTTCCTGCATTAACAAGTTCTGCATTTACCCCAGTATTTGCAATACATAAAGCAAAAACAATTGGGAAGACAATAGAAGAACCATTAATTCCAAATAACCATAAAATATTTGAGAATAAATAAATTCCCATAAACATCCAAATATTATCTACACCTGAAATAGCTGGTGTTAAAATTGACATAATAAAATCTGGTAAATTTTTACCTGTTCCTGCCATTAAAGCAACATTTAAACCATAAATAATAATAATATTAGCAGCAAGCGGTAATAAACTATTTACAAAATCAGTAACTGCACTTGGTACACTTGCTGGAAATGAAATAACAAGTTTACTACTTACAAAACGTGAAATTTCTACTGAAACTAAAGCAATAATAATAGCAACAAATAAGCCATCAGCTCCTAAAAAGCTTGTAGAAATACCACCATCTTTTAATGGTGCAGACACCATTAAGAAAGTACACATAGCAATAATTCCATAAACAGCTGATTTCATTTGATAGCTTTCTGCTAAACAATAAGCAATACCAAAAGCAGAAATTAAGCCAACCAATCCCATTGTGTAATTATATGGTAATGTAAGTACATCATAGTTAGCAACCGCAAATTGTTTCCAACCTATTAAAGCTTTTAAAAAGATGTTTCCTGTATGTAAATCGACTAAATCTAAATTAATTGGTGGATTCGCAACAATCAAAAATAATGATCCTATAACGATTAATCCAAGTGGCATCATCATTCCTGATGAAATTGCTTGTAGGTGTCTTTGTTGTGCGAGCTTATTTGCAAAAGGCTCTAATACCTTCTCTAATTTTTCTATCATTCTACATTCCCCTCAAAATATAATTTATCTATTAAAATTGCCAACCATTAAATGTAAAGGCTGTATCTACGACATTTTCTGGATCGTATTCTTCTAAAATTTTTGCATAACGTTCTTTATAATCATTATCTACTTCCATTTGTGGAATAACTTTACTTGCTTCATGTAAGAAATGGAAAGAATCACGTCCCATTGCTTTTCCTCTTACTGTATGCTTATCTAAAGCAACATCAGGAATTTCTGGGAATTTACCCATCGCAAATGATTTAATACAAATATTTTTTAATAAATCGCTTGAACGATCTTTTTGACAGCTACATAAGTAACGAATTGCATGAATGAAATACATTGGTTGATCACCATCTGCATATTCAAAGTTTTTAGACATTTGATAGAGATTATTGACTAGAACTGCAGCCATTGGATCTCCCATTCCAATATCTTCTACTGAAATTGTAAGTAAACGTCTCCACATTTTTTCTAATAATTGTGGTGAAGAAATATACATTTCATAAGCAAACATACATGCATCTTCTTCTTTGGCACGTCTAATTGATTTTTGCAAAGCAGAAATAACCTCATCTCCTGCATAGCCATTTTTTGTAACGATTTTTGACCAAGGGTCGTACATTGCTTTTGCCATTTTTCTTGCTCCTTTATTTTTTCTATGACATAATTATTGTGAGGTGAAACTTATGAATATTGATCATTTAAAAGATAAATTTGATTTAAACGAATTAGAAGTCTCTTTATTGGAATATATTAAGAAAAATCAAAAACAATTGAAAAATATTACCATTAGACAAATGGCAAAAGATAATTTTACATCAACTTCTGCCATCTATCGTTTATGTAATAAATTAGAATTTAGTGGTTATAGTGATATGATTTATCATCTATCTAGCAACACTCATAATAATGCTCCTGCTCAAAAATACGAAAACTATTTACCTCATTTTATTCAATTATTAAATAAACATAAAAATAGTAAAATCGTTGTTTTTGGTATGGGATTTTCAGCTCCAATTGCTGATTACATTTCACAAAGATTAACTCTTAATGGCTTTTGTACCATGAGTGTTGTTCATATGGAAATGTTGAATGCTAGTTTTCAAGACTCAACCTTTCTCATTGTCATCTCCAATTCAGGAATTACAACAAGGCTTGAAGAAGTTGTTGAAACAGCTAAAAACAATCATATTGATATCATTACTTTCACAGGTAATGAAAAATCAAAAATAAGTCAGTATTCCACTTTACCTATTATCATCGGTCACTATAATCCTTTTTATCATGATAATCTTGTTCCAAACGCTTTCTTTGGACAAGTTCTCATTATTTTTGAATCTCTTCTCTATTCTTTTTTGTCCTCGAAAAAATAATATACTTTCATGTCTTCAATTAAAATAATTTGACAAGACAAAAAAACATGTTTCCATTTTTGAAACATGTTTTTCTTTTTTGCTATTTAATATTTTCAACAATATGTCTTGCGACTAAGATACCATTTGCACCAGCTTGGGCAAGTCCTCTTGTAAGACCAGCACCATCACCAGCAACATATAAATCATCAATTTCAGATTCAAAACCATCTCTTACTTTTGGTCTTGCTGAATAGAATTTTGCTTCTACACCATATAATAAAGTATGTTCATTCGCAATCCCTGGTGTTACATTATCTAACGCTTCAATCATTTCAATAATTGATTTCATTGTATTGTATGGTAACACAAGTCCTAAGTCTCCAGGTACTGCTTCTGGTAAAGTAGGCTCTGTATATCCTTCTTTTAATCTCTTATATGTTGTTCTTCTTCCTCGTTTGATATCTCCATATCTTTGAACAATAACTGAACCATTTGATAATTTATTCGCTAATCTTGATATTTCATGGGCAAATTCATTCGGTTCATTGAATGGTTCACTAAATGTATGAGATACAAGTAAAGCAAAGTTTGTATTTTTACTTCCAAGTTTTGGATCATGATAAGCATGACCATTAGCAAGCATTGTTCCACTATGGTTTTCAATAACAACATGACCACTAGGATTTGAACAGAAAGTTCTTACTTTTGTTCCTACTGAAGTATTGTAAACAAATTTACCTTCATATAAGTTCTTATTAATTTCTTCCATAACAATATTGCTTGTTTCTACACGAACACCAATATCTACTTGATTATTATAAAGTTTTAATCCTTGATTTGATAAAACTTTTGTAAGCCATGCTGAACCATCTCTACCTGGCGCTAAAACAACTTTTTTAGCGTGAATTGTTTGTCCATTTTCTAAAACAATTCCTGTTGCATGATGGTCTTCTACAAGAATATCTTGAACAGATGTTTTAAATTGTAAATCCATATGTTGTTTTAATTCATTAGACATTTCTGTCATAATTCTTAAGTTTTCTTCTGTACCTAAATGTCTTACTTTTGCTCTTAAAAGTTTTAACCCAACAGCATATCCACGGTGTTCAATTTCTTTTACTTTATCTGTTGTTGGATCTGTAATTTCTTTAGTAGCTCCATGTTTTAAATAAAGGTTATCTACATAATGAATGACATCTTCTACTTCATCATTACTTAAGTAATCAGTTAACCAACCACCGAATTCACTTGTAATATTAAATTTACCATCAGAGTAAGCACCCGCTCCACCAAAACCATCAGTAATAGAACACGCTGGGATACATCCAGGTTCATGACCTTTATGAACTGGACATTGTTTGATCTTTTTATCTTTAATAGGACAATGTCTATTCATAACGTCATGTCCTTTATCTATAAGTAATACTTCTAATTCAGGATTTTTTAAATATAATTCGTAACATGTCATAATTCCTGCTGGACCTGCACCAACAACGATTACATCATAATTTTCTTTCACTTTTTTCTCCTTCAATTTCCAAAAAGCATCCAAACCTTTCACATTATAGACGACTCTTTCTTATATCGCAAGTATTTACATGTTTTTTTATTTCGCAAAATGTTTTCCTCATCATGTAAAAAATGCTTATGTAACCTTCTTACGAATACTATTTCTTGTAATACATATTGACATGAAAAAGGCCATGATTTCTAAATGTAATGTATATGAAGATCATAATCTAGTCTTTGCAGGTAATACTACTAATTACATTAATCGTCATACTGCACGGGACTTTGACAGTTGCAGAGCCTCTGATTTTAAAAAATGTTGATTACAACGTT
>ERZ1673722.979-NODE-979-length-32347-cov-5.136442_pt1 | contig 32347 bp, 28 predicted proteins | sample MGYA00580222_ERZ1673722 | MGnify/ENA primary metagenome ERZ1673722 (study PRJEB41218, sample SAMN15661750) | gut metagenome | host: Homo sapiens | place: Canada: London | collected 2015-08-20/2019-03-30 | study: EMG produced TPA metagenomics assembly of... | reverse complement strand
GAGGGACTGACTACGAATCAGTACGTCGGGGGTTCGAATCCCTCACGGCGCACCACTTTTAGCATCTTGAATCCGCAACGACTGTCTTACAGCACGTGCGGTTTTTTTATTGTCTCAGGGAAAGGAACGTACTTGAAGGTTCGAAAACCGAAGCCTCACAGTATGTAACCTTCCGACTCCCTTCTCTTACGTCGGCAGTCGGAAGACGACTGCGGCGCAAATTCCTCGTCAATCACCTCAGGGTCGCCTTGCGACCTTTCCTGCGTTCAACACGGCAACTGGACGCGAAACGGGTTGAACGCGAGGCGTTTGCAGGAAAACGTAAGGGATCGCCTATGCTCTACCTCTCTCAAATGATGGGGAAACCCGTCGTCGATGCGAGCGGCGAGAAAATCGGAACCATCTCCGATCTCGCCATCTCCACCGGCGAGGTGTTCCCGCGCATCACCAGCCTCGCATTCCAGGGACCGGGGAAGGTCCCCTTCATGATCTCGTGGCGCAAGTACGTCGACCAGTTCGACGAAGACGGCATCACGCTGTCCGTCGACGCCATCGACATCCGCTTCAGCTATCTTCAGCCCGAGGAAGTTCTACTCGCGCGCGACCTCATGAACCGGCAGATCGTCGATACGCAGGGCATGAAGGTCGTCCGCGTAAACGACCTCAAGCTCTCCCAATCGGGAACCCAGCTTCGCCTTCTCGGCGCGGAAGTGGGCGCGCGCGGCATCTTGCGCGGTCTTCACCCCCTCATCGAGAGGGCCGTGGTGGCGGCGGCGAAAGTGTTCAAAAAGCGCATCGACGAGCAGATCATCGCCTGGAACTACATGGATCTGCTCGACCGCGACCTCTCGAAGGTGCAGCTGTCGGTCACTCACCGGCGCCTCGACGAACTTCACCCCGCCGACGTCGCGGACATTCTCGAGCAACTCGACCCCCAGCAACGCGCCGCCGTGTTCGAGCACCTCGACGACGCACGCGCAACCGAGGCCATCTCGGAAATGGAAGACGAGCTGCAGGCCGAGTTCATCGACGACCTCGACGACGCACGCGCCGCACGCCTCATCGGCGACATGGAGCCCGACGACGCAGCCGACATCGTCCGCGACCTCCCCTACGAGAAAGCGGAAACGCTGCTGCGCCTCATGGGCGTTGAGGACGCAACGGAGATCAGGCGCCTGCTCGGTTACAAGGACGGCACCGCAGGCGGCATGATGACCACGCAGTACGTTGCCGTTCCCAAGGAAACCACCGTACGCGAGACCATCGAGGTGCTGCGCGACCTCGACGAAGACCACCCCACCGTCCACTACGTCTACGTCACCGACGATTACGGCAAGCTCATCGGCGTCCTCTCGCTGCGCACCCTGGTTCTAACCGACGACGACAAGCAACTCGGCGACATCATGTACGACGAGATCATCTCGGTGAATCCGGGCGAGACAGAGGAGGACGTCGCCGCGGACATCTTCAAGTACGACCTGCCTGCAATGCCGGTCGTCGACGAGCGCGGCGCGCTGCTCGGCATCGTCACCACCGAGGACGCGTGGGACGCCATCGAAGACGACGTCTCGGGCGACAAGACCAAGACCACGGTGCTCAAGGCGCTCGGCATCACGGTCGCGTCCATTCTGTTTTTGGCGCTCTACACCCTGGTCCTGATCCAAGTCATACAGTCCCCGAGCTTTAACGGGTTCTGAGGGTGATGTCCGTGCTGAAGAAAAAGACCGAAACGGCAACGGCCATCGAGACCGTGGAGAACGAGGAGCAGGAAAAGCTCACCTTCAAGGGAAAGCTTCTGCTCGTTCTCGCGGCCATGGGGCCGGGCATCGTCACCGCCATGGCGGGAAACGACGCCGGCGGCATTTCCACCTACTCCACCGCAGGCGCGAACTTCGGCTTCGCGACGCTGTGGGTTGTTCCCATCATGTGCGTGCTGCTCATCATCGTCGAAACCTGCGCGGGACGCATGGGCGCGGTCACGGGCAAGGGGTTCGCCGCGCTCATTCGCGAGCGCTTCGGCATCCGGCTTACCGCGCTCGCCATGCTCGCGCTGCTCATCGGCAACGTCGCGACCACGTTCTCGGAATTTGCGGGCATCGCGTCGGGCATGGAGATGTTCGGCGTGTCCAAGTACATCTCGGTGCCCATGGCCGCTTTCACCGTCTGGCTTCTCATCGTCGGCGGGTCCTACAAGCGCGTGCAGCGCGTCTTCCTCGCGCTTTCGCTCGTCTTCATCACCTACATCGTGGCCGCGTTCCTCGCGGACCCCGACTGGGAGAGCGCTCTGACCTCCACCGTCATCCCCCACGTGGTGGGTGAGTCGAGCTTCATCTCCCTGGTCATCGCGATGGTCGGCACCACCATCGCCCCGTGGATGATGTTCTTCACGCAGTCTAACGTCGTGGAGAAAGGCCTCACGGTGAAGGATCTGTTCTCGCAACGCGTCGACGCGGTGTCCGGCACCATCGCCGCATGCTTGGTGGCGTGGTTCATCATCGTGACCACCGGCGCCGTCCTGTTCCCCGCGGGCATCACCATCGACTCGGCGGCGGATGCGGCGCGGGCGCTTGCTCCTTTCGCGGGGCAGTACGCCGAGGCCCTGTTCGCCATCGGTTTGGTCGCGGCGTCGTTTCTCGCCGCGTGCGTCCTGCCGCTGACCACCGCCTTCGTCATCTGCGAGGCATTCGGCTGGGAAGCGGGCGTGTCGTTCAAGTGGAAAGAAGCGCCGGCGTTCAAGAGCATCTTCACCTTCGTGATCGCGTTCTCCGCCGTCGTGGTTCTCATCCCGAACATCAATCTGCTGTCGGTCATGCTGACCGCCCAGTTCGTCAACGGCGTCATCCTGCCCATCCTGCTTGCGTTCATGGCCATCATCTCCGCCGACAAGCGCATCATGGGCGAACACCGCACGGGTCGCGTGCTGCGCGCAATCATTTGGGCGACCGTCGGCGTCGTGGCGCTGCTGACCCTGGCGTTGTTCGTCATGCAGCTGCTCGGCATCGACTAGGGTGAGGCGACCCCGAGGCCGTCTCACCCATCCGAACGCGGCGCGCAGCCGTAAACGCGCAGCCGACTCTTGCGCACAACCGGCCCCCGAGCGCAGCCGAGTCTTGAATCTCGCTTACGCCTCGGCTTTGCCCTGCTCGCGAGCGAGTTCCTGCTCGAGCTCGAGCTCGTGTTCGTATTCGCGGTCGTTCGCGCCTTTACCCGAAGGCTTCTCGATTTCGAAGGGAACGCTCGGCGTGAAAAGACTCACGACGGGAACGACGACCAGCGAGAGAATCATGCACAGCGCGCCGCAGTTGATAGGCGAGGCGATGAGCGGCGTGCCGACGAAGCCGAGCGTCATGTTGACGACGGTCAGGCCGACGCCGATGACGAACGAGCACCACACCGCGGCTTTGGAAATACGCCCCGAGTACAGACCCCACAGGAAGGGCCCGAGGAAGGCGCCGGCGAGCGCACCCCATGAGTACGACATCAGCTGCGCGATGAACACGATGCTCGAGTGATACTGCAGAAGCGCGATGACCATCGAAATGAGGATGAACGCCACCAGAAGAACGCGCATGGTGAGAAGCTGCTTCTTCTCCGACATATCGCGCACTATGTTGCCCTTGATGAGATCGAGCGTCAGCGTCGAGGACGAGGTGAGGACGAGCGAGGACAACGTCGACATGGACGCCGACAGCACCAGGACGATGACCAGGCCGATCAGCACGTCGGGAAGCGTCGAGAGCATGGTGGGGATGATGGAATCGTACACCGGCGTCCCTGCGGCGGTGTATTCGATCTGATCGGAGTACAGGCGCCCGAACCCACCGAGGAAGTACGACCCGCCCGCGACGACGAACGCGAAGAGCGTCGAGATGATGGCGCCCTGCTTGACCGCCGGGCCGCTCTTGATGGCGTAGAACTTCTGCACCATCTGCGGCAAACCCCACGTGCCCAGGCTCGTGAGAACGACCACGCCGAGCAGGTTGAGCAAATCGGGTCCGAAGAAGCTAACGAACGGCCCGTTCATCGCCGACCCTTCAGCGGGGATGAGGGAGAGCTGCGTGATGGCCTCGGAGAAGCCGCCGTTGTTCAGTATGACCGCGACGATGACCGCGACGATGCCGACCAGCATGACGATGCCCTGGATGAAGTCGTTCATGACCGTCGCCATGTATCCGCCGACGACCACGTATATGCAGGTCACCACCGCCATGCCGATAACGCACACATCGTAGGGCAGGCCGAACGCCATGCCGAACAGACGCGACAGGCCGTTGTAAACGCTCGCGGTGTAGGGAATGAGGAACACGAAGATGATAGCTGCCGAGGCGATGCGCAGCGCCTTCGACCGGTAACGGCTCCCGAAGAACTCGGGCATGGTCTGAGCTCCAAGGCGATGCGTCATCTCACGCGTACGCGGCCCGAGCACCCACCACGCGAGCAGGGAGCCGAGGATGGCGTTGCCGATGCCCGCCCACGTTGCGGCAAGACCGTATTTGAAGCCGAACTGACCCGCGTAGCCGACGAACACCACCGCCGAGAAATAGCTGGTGCCGTAGGCGAACGCGCTCATCCACGGCCCGACGTTGCGACCGCCGAGCACGAACCCGTCGACGGTGGAGGTGGATTTGCGGCAGTACACGCCCACGCCGACCGCGACGGCGATGAACACGACCACCAGCAATATCTTGATTTCCATTTCTTCCCCTTCTTCAACCGAGTCGCCCGCTCTCTCGTGCAGGCGGCCCTCGCTAAAACGAACCTCTCCGATACGGCGCGCCCTTTCGCGCCGAATCCGTTCGACGAAACCAAGCGACCGAGACGGGGCATACCCGATCCAAGCCGCGCAGGTGCGGCGACGGGTGTTCGATCACGCACACGAAACGAGGGACCGAGCGCAAAAAAATAGCACCCGGCGTTCAATTCCGTGTGCTAAAGGTATCGGTAGTAGAAATGATCGGGAAGGGACGAGACGATGGCGGCGTCGGAGACGACCCCCGCCGCGCTCGCGCAGAAAGATTGACACTGCATGGCGAAAACCTCGCTCATGACCGCGTTGGCAGCCGTATCGGTGTGCGCGATATGTCCCTTGGTGAAAATCATGGTCGCAACTCTACCACAGTAGTCCAAACGAGCAAGCATGAATTAACCGGTCGGAAACGTATTCTCGGAATCAGGCGGCGAAGGCAGCTGGAGCGCGGGAGCGGAATGAGGACGCTCGCGAACTCGAGAATCCCCAGCGGGTCGTGAGCGCTCGCAATTGGTCAAGATCGGGCGATATGAGCGGTTAAACGATGCGTTTTACGAGCGAAGCACACCCAGATCGCGCATACCTCTATCCCAGAGACCACGTCAAGGCTCATATCGCCACATTTCGACCAGGCAAAAAGCGGTGGTCGGCCGCCTGCTTGCAGATGGCCGGCTCTGCATTAGTAACGACTGTCGAAAATGCGCTTGGTCTTCTTCTCCGAACGAGGCAGCTCGCCCATGGGCACGCCCTTCGCATCGGGCGTGCAGCCCAGCTTCGCCTTGAAGATCGTGGCGAGCTCCTCCTCGCAGCGCGCCTTCTCCTCACCCTCGAGAGGCGTCTCGAACAAGACCGTGAGAATATCCTTGCCGCTGATGTTCTCGATCATCACCTGGTACTCCGAGCTCGTGCCGCTCGTGATTTTGATGACTTCCTCCACCTGGGCGGGGAACATGTTGCAGCCCTTGACCTTGAACATGTCGTCCGTGCGTCCGACCAGCGTGTCGATGCGCGGATGACGGCAACCGCACGCGCAGTCGCCGGGGATGATGCGCGTGAGATCGTGCGTGCGATAGCGGATCAGCGGCGCCCCCTCCTTGCGGAGCGTGGTGAGAACCAGCTCGCCGACCTCGCCGTCGGGAACGGGAGCGCCCGTATCGGGATCGACCACCTCGATGTAGATATAGTCCGCCCACACGTGCATGCCCGCGTGCTCGTCGCACGAGATGCCGATACCCGGACCGTAGATCTCGGTCAAGCCGTAAATATCGTAGATTTCGATGCCGAGCTCGTTTTGAATGCGGTTGCGCATCTTCTCGCCCCACCGCTCCGAGCCGATGACGCCCTTCTTCAGATAAAGGCGGTCGCGGATGCCGCGCTGCTCGATCTCCTCGGCGAGCAGCAGAGCATACGAACTCGTCGCCGCGAGAGCCGTCGACTTCAAGTCCTCCATCATCTTCAGCTGCTTCTCGGTGTTACCCGGCCCCATCGGGATGGCCATAGCCCCCAGGCGCTCCGCGCCGAGCTGAAAACCGATGCCCGCCGTCCACAGGCCATAGCCGGGCGTGATGTGAATGCGATCCTTGGCGGTGATGCCCGCAAGCTCGTAGCAACGCGCGAACTGGATGGCCCAATCCTCGACGTCCTTGCGGGTGTAGGGGATGATGACGGGCGTGCCCGTCGTGCCCGACGAGCTGTGGATGCGCACGATCTCCTCATCGGGAACCGCCTGCAATCCCAACGGGTACGCGGCGCGCAGATCGTCTTTTTCAGAGAAGGGAAGCTTCTCGAAATCGGCTTGACTGGAAACATCGACGATGTCGATGCCTTCGAACTTCTTCGCGTAGAAAGCGGAGCGGTCCTTAAGCGTACGGAACTGGTTTTTGATGAGATCGATCTGCTCGTCGGTCATCTGCATGGTGTTCTCTTTTCTCGATGGCGCTCGCGAAGGCGAGCGAGGAAAACGTCGGAAATCGGCGCGCGGTAAACGAAGTATGCGCGCACGCAGAGGCGCTTCAAACCCAAGGGGCTTGAAGCTAAAGCCATCGAACTGCCGAAACCACGGCTGCGAAAAACGAGATGTCAGTCAACGAGAACATGGGCATCATTGTAGGCGAAAGATGCGAGCGGTCAACCGCCGTAGACGGGGTTTTCGCCCGACGATCGCGAACGGCAGCGGACGCGACGGGCGAATCGCGCGTGAAAGCAAAGCCGGAGCATGGCGAACAAGACGAGCGAAGCATGCACGGCAATCGAAACGGCATGGTCGAGCACGGCGAACGGGACGGCGGGGCGCTCGGCAGCGTCCGCCCCGCCGTCGACCTTCATCAGGAAAGAGCGCCCGAGACCACATCGATCGCAGAGAGGTTCATATCGACGAAACGCGGCTTCACGCATTCCCCGACGGCAGCCTTCAAGTCGTCGAGAGACAGGGGAACGCGCCCCTCGACGAGAGCCGCCGTCAGGAGCACGGTGTTGAGCGCCTTGCGGTTCCCGCCGATAAGGTCGATGAGCCTCGCGTCATCGACCACCGAAAGGGAGCGATCCCCCGAGCCCTCGGCAAACGCCTTCTCTATCCCGGCAAGCACGTCGGCGGCGCGATACGGTTCGCGCGACAGCGACGCCGTAACCGGCTGCAAAGGCATCGAAGCCGTGACGAGCAACCCGTTCGGGGCCAAGTACGGAAGCACACGCGCCGCCTCGCCCGGCTCGAACGCGATGACGAGATCGGCGCTGCCCCGCATGACGAGCGGCGCGTGCACGCGCTCGCCCTCCGACCCGATGCGCACGTAGGAGATGACGCTGCCCCCGCGCTGAGCCATGCCGATGGTCTCGGCGGTGCGAACTTTCCAGCCTTTGCTCTGAGCGGCCTGCGCGAGAATCTTCGAAGCGAGAACGGTCCCTTGACCGCCCACCCCCGTCAACAGCACGTCGATCATCGCGCCGCTCCTTCCTCATCGTCCTCATGACTTCGGCACGTGATAGCGCCGAAGGGGCACACATCGGCACATAAGCCGCAACCCGTGCACAGGCTCGCATCGACGAACGCCTGACCGCGCGAACCCGAGCGGGGGCCGGCGGCGTCGACGTCGAAGCCGATGCCGGGACAGCCTATCTCGGCGATGCACTTCTTGCAGCCCGTGCATTTCCCCGCATCGATGAGCGCGGGGGCGCCGGGGCGGGATAGCTGCACGCACGGAGAACAGAAGATGACCGCGGAGGGGCCGTCGAAGTCGATCGCCGCGCGCGCGGCCGCGATGGTCGCGTCAAGCTTCCCAAGATCGTCGCGCACGATGCAGGTGACGCCGAGCGCGCGCAAAACACCCTCGATGTCGATAGGCTCGCGAACCTCCCCCATCAAGGTCACGCCGGTGCCCGGATGCGGCTGCGACCCGGTCATGGCCGTGGTCGCGTTGTCGAGCACGCACACGGTGATGTCGTGCCCGTTGTAAACCGCGTTCGCGATGCCCGTCAAACCGCTTGCGAAAAACGTCGAGTCGCCGACGAACGCAACGTGCTTCTTCCCTGGTTCGACGACGGAGAGGCCTTGCGCCATCGTGATGCCGGCGCCCATGCAAAGACACGTGTCGACGGCGTCGAGAGGCGCCGCATTGCCCAACGTGTAGCAGCCGATGTCGCCGCACAGCACGGCATCGCGCCCCGAAAGGGCGCGCTTCACCGCGTAGAAGCTCTGCCTGTGCGGGCACCCCGCGCACAGCACGGGAGGACGGGCGGGCAGAGCCTCGGAGTAGCTCAATCCGTCAACGGCGAGAAATCCCTCCGTATCGACCTGTCCGAACCCGCCGAAAAACCACGCGAGCATGCGCATCGCGTCCTCGGTGCCGTTCTCCCCGCGGTCGCGCACGTTCGGATGCGTGCGATCGACGACCCTGCACGGAATGCCGGCACGCCCGGCAACGCGGCACAGCTCATCCCCTAAAACATGGTCGAGCTCCTCGTAAACGCACACGGCGTCGAGGCCGGTCATGAACCGGGAAGCGAGCGCCTCGGGGAAAGGGTACGGCGTTCCCACCTGCAGGAAACGATACGCGGGAAGCTGCACGCCAGCCCGGCGTGCGCGGTCCGCGAGCGCATCGAGAGCCTCGCGCGCGTAAGCCGACGACACACCGCCCGCGATGACGCCGATGCGAGGCCCGCCTTCAGCAGAAGCACGATCGGAGGCGAGATACGACGCGGCGTCAACTTCCTCGCACTCGTCGTACGCAGCGCCGGCGGGCACCTCGGCCAGCGTGTTGAAACACGACAGAGGACCGCGCGCCGACTCCTCCGCAATTACGGGAAGGCGATCGTTGATCTCACCATGCGCCTCGAACGCGCGCTTCGGGAAAATGACCCAGCGGGAATCCTTCTTGAACCCCTTCGCGGGAACAGGGCGGGCGTCGGTCGCGTCGACGACGTCGAAAAACGTCGAAGCGTGGCAGATGCGCGTCGTCGGGCGCACGATGACCGGCGTTCCGTAACGCTCGGACAGGTCGAACGCAGCCTTCATCATGGCGAAGCATTCCTCCGGAGTGGACGGATCGAGCACCGGCACCTTCGCGAAAGCTCCGAACCTGCGTGTGTCCTGCTCGGTTTGAGACGAGATAGGACCGGGATCGTCCGCCACGAACAGAACCAGCCCGCCGCGAACGCCCACGTAGTTCAGGCTCATGAGCGCATCGCTCGCCACGTTGAGCCCGACCTGCTTGCAGGTGAAAAGGCATCGCGCGCCCGCCATCGACGCACCGGCGAGAAGCTCGAGCGCCGCCTTCTCGTTCGTCGACCACTCGACGTGCACGCCGCGGGCGATGCCTTCAGCGTGCAGCCGCGCAACCGTCTCGATCAGCTCGGACGAAGGCGTGCCGGGATACCCCGCGACCACCGCAACGCCCGCCTCGAGAGCGGCATGGGCGAAAGCCTCGTTGCCCATGAGCAGTTTCTGTGTCATACCATCCTCCCTCGGGCTCCCGCTTCGCGCGCAAAGCCGAACCGCTACGCCTCCGCCATCTCGCGCTTGAACGCGATGATCTTCTCCCGCATCGCCTCATCGCCCGTGCCCATCATCTGAACCGCGAGAACCGCAGCGTTCTTCGCGCCGTTGATGGCGACGCACGCAACCGGCACGCCCGAGGGCATCTGCACCATGGAGAGCAGGGAATCGAGACCGCCCAGGTCGGAGGTCTTCATGGGAACCGTGATAACAGGCAGCGGGGTGAACGCGGCCACCACGCCGCCGAGATGCGCAGCTTTCCCCGCCGCCGCGATGATCACCTTCATGCCGCGCCCATGTGCGCCGGCTGCCCACTCGTGCACGACATCAGGCTTGCGATGGGCGCTGGCGATCTTCACCTCGTAGGGCACGCCGAACGCGTCGAGCTGCTCCATGCACGGCTCCATCGCCGGCATATCCGATTTCGATCCCATGATGATGCCGACCAGCGGTGTCTGCTCTGTCATGTTCGCCTTCCTTTCATCGCGCGGCAAGGCGCGATCCTCGTTTGCGTTTTCGCTATGGTATATCAACTTCCGCGCTTTGGCCGCGAGCCGACGCCTCGCGCAGCAGCACCGCCACCATGCACAACATGAGCGGCGCCGCGTTAAGCAAAGGAATGCAGTATCGCGCGTCGTACACCGGCGCGATCACGCAGAACCCGAGCAGGATGAGCGCGGGCGCGAACAGCACCCCGCAGCGCAACCGATGCCGACAGGCGACGAACATGAGAACCGCGGGAAGCCAGAACACGTACACCGCCAGAAGGAGCGGCGCATCGACGCCGGGCGTTTCCGACACCGCCTTGTACGCCTCGTCGAGCCCCTCGCGCAGCCAATCGAGCTCCTCAGGATTCCACAGCATGTAACGATCGTCCTCGCCCATGTGCGTGTCGACCGTCACCATGCGGATGTTCGCCGGACCGCACGGCGCGACGTAATACCCCGCGATGGAGAACAGCGACGCCAGATACGACTCCGGATGACGCAGCCCCTGCGCGGCCCACACCTTCAGATATTCGACGATCTCATCTCCGGTCGCATCAAGGTTGTAGCGGTATTTCACCTCGTCTTGGAAATTAAACGTGTACTGATGAGCGAGGTTGTCGTATTCGAGCAACGCATCGATGGCCTCGCGCTCGTCTTCGGTCACGTCGTCGGGATAATAGAGCACATGGCGCGCCGTTTGCTGGAAAAGCGTGCCGAGCACTTCCTGCTTGCCCCCGGGAGCAACGTTGAGCAGGGGAAACAACACCATGGGGAAGATAATCGTCATGACGATACCGCACAGGAGCGCCTGCGTGAGGTACGCCTTCCACGGCCTGTGATCATGCGGTCGCGCGGCCTGCTCGCGATGGCGGTACCTGATGCCCGAACGATGAACGTGAGAATCCGACCGCGCGTTCCGCTCTCGATGATCCCGCACGAGGCACACGATCATCGCGATCACCGCCGTCGGCACCACCACATAGAGGCCCGTCTTCTTCGTCAGACAAAGCGCGAGCCCCGCGAGGGCGAACAGCACCACCGCGCGCGGCGTGCGCAACGACTCGCCCCTCGTGCGAACCGCCTCGAAGAGCATCATCATGTAAGGGATGTAAAACAGCCCGAACAGGCTGTCCTTCACCATGCACAACGCCCACGTCGATACGAACGGCATGACGCACAGAAACACGTAGGCGAAGAAACACAGCGCCGGCGGGCAAGAGCGCTCGCGCAGATACGCGATCGAGGCGGTGAACGCCACGATGGTCGCCGCGCCCTGCAGGCAGACGAACACGAACACGCCCGCCATCCAGTTGCCCGTGAGCGCATCGGACGCCATGCCGAACGCCCCGTAGATGAGCGTGTCCACGATGGGGTGGTGATCGCACAGGTAAGCGTCGGTCAGCGTGTTGTCATAGCATTCAGCATAGGGAATGACGGCGATGGGATGGTTCTCGGGGTAGCACTGGAAAATCTGGTAGTACGTGTCCCAATACGTGCCACCCGGGTAGTTGGCGATAAGCCAGGGGAGCCAGAACAGCGCCATGATCACACTGAACAAGGCGATGCTGCGCCACGACCAGGCCGGCGTCAGGCGCGCCAGCCTCGAGCAAGGGCGATCGGTCAGGGAAAGCCGGGTGAAGCCGCGCTCGCACGCGACGATGACGATGGCCGCAGCTACCGAGGCGGCAATGCACAGGAGCACGGTGGTGAGCGCGTCGAACGAACGCCAGCCTTGACCCGCGACGTAGGAAACGCCCAAGACCCCGCACACGCCGACGACGACGGAGATGATCGCAAGCGCGGTCCAATCGCGGGGAGCGTAGCCGAGGCGGGCGAAAACGGGGGCGTCGGCATCGTTCTCACGATGGCTCATACCGCTGCTCCTATCTCCGAAATCGCTTAACGAATACGAGAAGAGGGGGGTGCTCTCGTTAACAAAACCGCCCGAGCACGCCGACCGATCCGCAAGCTCCGCACCTGTGAAAAGTCGCGCTCATATGAAAAACGCCCCTTCGAGAGGGGCGCTTGAGTTCATGGTGGTCGGAGGGGGACTTGAACCCTCGGCACGCGGATTTTCAGTCCGCTGCTCTACCAACTGAGCTACCCGACCATATGCGAGAAACATCGGTTTCTAACGCGGATTTATATACTAACGGTAAAGTTGAGCCGATGCAAGAACTTTTTTTAAACTTACAGCACGCTTCGCACGTGCTAAAGCATCAGCGCAACCGCCGCGCCGATGGCGATAGGCGGGCCGAAAGGCAAATCGCGCAAAACGGGATAACCCGATTCGATAGTGGTCAGATCTTTCTCGCCCCACCGCGTGTGCGGCAAGACGATGGCGAACACCAAGCTCACCACGCACGCCGCAAACAAGCATACGACACCGCGCTCGAGGCCCAGGAACAAGCCCACCACGGCGAGCAGCTTGATGTCGCCGCCTCCCATGGCGCGTTTCTTCGTAACCGCTTCGTAAACCGCCGTCACGAACAAAAGACCGCCACCGAGAGCAACCGATCCGATTATGCCGTTGGCGAACGAAATTCCCTTGAACGGAGCGGGCGCGACGAAGGCCGTCACGAAGTCGGTGCCGACGAGCATGCCACCGAACCCGAGAGCCAGCCTCCATGCAACCCAAAGCCCGAGCATCCCCAGCACAAGCGCATTGGGAATGCGCAGCGTTTTCGCATCGACCACCGCAGCTGCGACGAGCAGACCCGCGAAGACGAGATATGCAAATGCCGAGATGATCATGCGCCGAAGATCAACTCCCTTTCCGCGCCCGTGAGCGCAGCGCGAGCCTGGTCGCGCAGGTTGTTCACACCGATGAAGAACTGGCGCATCATGACTACCATGAGGTAGCGACCCTTCGGCGTGAGCGTCAGCTCGTCGGCGTTATCGACGGCGAAGGCGCCCGAGGCGCGCATGAACGCCATCTCCACGGGCAGACCCACCTCGATCGAGCAACCGAAATCACGCTTGAATTGCCGCTTGTCCAGGCGCAAGCCGAACAGCTGCATCATGAAACGGTAACGCATGCGATCGCGCTTCGAGAACGTGGTCTTGCCCATCATGGACATGCGACCGCTCTCGATGGCCGTGTTGTAGTCGTTGACGGAGAACGTGTTGACGTAGAGGTTCGAACCCAGATACGTGATGCCGCCCGAGCCGATGGCGGGGTACTCCTCGTAATCCACCACGTACTCATCGATCATGGCGTTATCGCCGGCGGCGGATGTGCCGCGACGGTTGAACGTCCAAGCGCTGCCGTGCTCGAACAGGCCCACCTCGCCCTGTGCACCGGGCGCATGGGGTTCCACGCCGGGAAGCGCGCCTGTCAAAAGCTCGCAGATGATCTCGTAATAGCGCTGCTCGCGGTTGTAGTCCACCTTGCCGACGGTGCGGGCGAGCGACTTCTCCACGCTGGGACTTGCCATCAGCGGATAAAACGTGGTCTGGCTGGCCCCCGACTCGATGACACGCTCGATGTCGCGGATAAGAATGTCCTCGGTTTGCGCGGGGAAGTTGAATATCATGTCGGCGTTCATGGATGTGAAATACGGGCTCGCGTCCTGGATACGCTCGAGGATCTCCTGTCCGCAACCGTACTTATCGTAGCGATCCATCTGCTTGAGCAAACCGTCGTCGAAGCTCTGCACGCCGACGGACAAACGCTGCACGCGACCCTGCAGCTTGTCGAGGTAGCTCGGGATGAGGTGGTTCGGGTTCGTCTCGCTGGAGACCTCCTTGATGGAAAACGTCTCGCGGGCGAGGTCGATGGTGTCGCACAGCTCGTCAAGCAGGATGGTGGGCGTGCCGCCGCCGATGTAGACGCTGTCGAAATCGTAGCCGAGGTCCTTCAACATGAGCATTTCCTTGCGCATGTTGGCGAAATACGGCCGCGCGCGATCCTCCGCATAGGGGAAGCGGTTGAACGAGCAGTATGGGCACAACCTTTCGCAGAAAGGGACGTGCATGTAGAGCATGTAGCGCTGTCCCGGCACGGGCGCAGGCATACGGCACTCGGTGGTGGGATTGAGCTTCAGATATTTATTCGTGCACTGGCGCACGACCGACGTGAGCATTCTCTCAGATAGCATGAATACCTCTCAGTAATATCGCGCCGCGCAAAAGCGAGGCGAATGCACGGCACGGCAACGTACCGCGACGGCGCCCGACGCGGGCGGGCGGCGAACGATCTTCCATGATTCGCGGAAGCTTACCATATACCCGTTCCGCGATAGACCTCGATCGTAAACGGTAACATAACAAACGCGCCCGCCGTGTCGGGCGGGCGCGATGCTTTTACTCCCAGGCGGAACGGCCCGCGAGGGCTTTCCTGCCTATGTCGCTTCGAAGTTGCTTGCCTTCGAAATTGATGAGGTCGCACGCCTCGTAAGCGCGTTCACGCGCCTCCTCGAACGTGTCGCCGAGCGCGACGACGTTGAGCACGCGCCCGCCGTTGGTGACGAGCTCCCCGTCGGCGTTGCGCTTGGTGCCCGCGTGGAACACCATGACGCCGTCGATATCCTCGGCCTCTTCTATCCCGAGGATGACCTTGCCCTTCTCGTAAGCCCCGGGGTATCCCTCGCTTGCCAAGACGACGCACACCGCCCAGGACTCCGACCACGCGAGGTCGATATCGTCCGCGCGACCCTCGGCGACCGCCAGCATGACATCCACCAGATCGCTCTCCAAGCGCGGCAAGACGACCTGCGTCTCGGGGTCGCCGAAGCGCGCGTTGAATTCCACGACCTTCGGGCCCGCGGGCGTCAGCATGAAACCGCCGTAGAGCGTCCCGCGGTAATCCAGCCCGAACGGCGCGCGGGCGGTGGCTGCGGCAGCATCCTCCATGATGCTCACCATGGCAGCCATCTCCTCGTCGGTAACAATCGGCACGGGAGAGTACACGCCCATGCCGCCGGTGTTGGGACCCATATCGCCATCGTAGGCGCGCTTATGATCCTGCGCAGGCGCCATGGGGAAGGACTTCCCGTTCGTCACGAAGCACAGAAGCGAGCACTCGGGGCCGGTCATGCACTCCTCGATGACCACCGTCGCGCCGGCGGAACCGAACGCGCCGTCGAAGCACGCGCGAACGGCTTCCTCGGCGTCCTCGAGCGTCTCGGCGACGACGACGCCTTTACCCGCAGCAAGGCCGTCCGCTTTGATGACGATCGGCGCACCTTGCTCGCGCACATAGGCGAGCGCGGGCTCCTCGGCGTCGAAGACGGCGTACGCAGCCGTGGGAATGCCGTTTTCCAACATGAACTTCTTCGAGTAGGACTTCGAGCCTTCGAGCTGCGCGCCGTCGGCGTTCGGGCCGAACACGGCCACGCCCGCCTCGCGCAGAACATCGGCGACGCCCTTGACCAGCGGGGCCTCGGGGCCGATGACGACCAATCCTATTTGACGCTCGCGCACGAAATCCAACACGGCCTGAGCGTCCATCATGTCGATGTCGACGTTGACGGCCAAGCCGTCGGTACCGCCGTTGCCCGGCGCGACGTAGAGCGCGTCGGTTCGCGGCGATGCGGCCAGCGCCCACGTGATCGCATGCTCACGACCACCCGAACCCAAAACCAGAATATTCATCGTTACCTTTCCCCCTATAGAAAGAAACCGTATCGCGCGATGAGCGCGAAGCGAATACCGTCGTCTGCACCCAGACGAAACGCGCGGACCGCCACAGGTCCGCGCGGACGGGCCGACTTTACCAACGACGCATGATCGTCTGATCGCGATCGGGGCCGACGCTGACGATCGACATGGACACGCCCGTGATCTTCTCGAGATACTCCACGTATTTGCGCGTGTTCTCCGGAAGCTCCTCGTAGGTCTTGCACTCGGTGATGTCGACGCCCTTCCAGCCGGGCAGCTCCTCGTAGATGGGCTTGGCGTGGAAGAGGACCGACTGCTGCATGGGGAAGTAGTCGTAACGTTTCCCTTCGCATTCGTAGGCGACGCACACTTTAATGGTGTCGAAGGCGGATAAGACGTCGAGCTTGGTGAGCGCGACGTCGGTGAGACCGTTCACCTCGGCGGCATAGCGGGCGATGACCGCGTCGAACCAACCACAGCGGCGCTTGCGACCCGTGGTGACGCCGAACTCATGACCGACGCTGCACAACGTCTCGCCGTCAACGGCGTCCTGACCCTGGCCGCCGTCCTCGGCGAACAGAAGCTCGGTAGGGAAGGGACCGCCGCCGACGCGAGTAACGTACGCCTTCTGAATGCCCAGCACGCGATTGATGGCCGTCGGGCCCACGCCCGTGCCCGTCGCCGCGCCGCCTGCGCAGCAGCTCGAGGACGTGACGTAAGGGTAGGTTCCGTGGTCGATGTCGAGCAGCGTTCCCTGCGCACCCTCGAACAGGATGTTCTTACCGTCGCGCAGCGCGTTGTTCAGCAGCTGCGCGGTCTCGTCCATGTAAGGCTTGAGAATGCGCGCGTAAGGCAGGTATTCCTCGCAGATCTCCTCGACCGTATAGGTGTGCAGACCGTAAATCTTCTCGAGGATGGGGTTTTTCTGCGCGAGCGCGGTCTCCACCTTCAAACGGAAGATCTTCTCGTCGAGTAGGTCTTGGATGCGGATGCCCTTTCGAGCGGCCTTGTCCTGATAGCACGGGCCGATGCCGCGCTTCGTCGTGCCGATCTGGTTCTTGCCCAAGCGCTTCTCGTCTGCGCCGTCGAGGTCTTTGTGGTAAGGCATGATGACATGAGCGTCGCATGAGATCTTCAGGCGGGAGCAGGAGATGCCCTCGGCTTCGAGCATGGCCATCTCCTTGACGAGCACGCCCGGATCGATGATCACGCCGTTGCCGATGACGGGAACCGCGTTCTCGTACATGACGCCGGAGGGCATCAGGTGAAGCGCGAGCTTCTTATCGCCGTGGATGACCGTGTGCCCGGCGTTGTTCCCCCCCTGGAATCGCACGACGTAATCGAATTCTCTCGCGATGAGATCGGTGATCTTACCTTTACCTTCGTCGCCCCACTGAGCGCCGACCAGCACCGTACTCGGCATGGCCCATCCTTTCGTTATCTTCATTCGCGACGGAATTCGCGGCGCTTCATATCCAAGGGCGCACGATCCGTCTCGTAAGCTCAACAGTATAGTACAGCGCCCGAACACCACGCGGGTGCGCAGGATTCTTACCTGATCAACTCCAAGGTAAACGAACAATTCCTCCGCGGGTATCGGCCTTGATCCGCTAGAGCCTCGTCACGCTCACCGGCAGCTCGGATTCCTCGCCCGCCTGGACGAGCGAGGACACCACCTCCTCGTGGCAGGTGAGCAAGATCACCTGACGTACGCCGGAGAGCTCGACGAGCGCACGGGCCGCACCATGACGGCGCCGCGCATCGAAGTGAACGAGCATGTCGTCGGCCACCACGGGGATGCATCGCCCTACGCTGTCGGAGCATTTGAGCAGGGCCATGCGCAGCGCGAGATACAGCTGCTGGCAAGTCGCCGTCGACAAATGCCGAGGCTCGCGTTCGACACGTGCGTCGTCGACGATGCGAACCTCACCGTCATCGGCAAGGCGAACCCCCGTCCATCGACCGTCCGTCATCAACGACAGCAGACGTCCCGCTTCCGCGAACACCTCGGGCTGGCTCCGGGCCTCCCACGACGACACGGCGTCTTCGAGCATACGGCAGGCGATCAGCAATCGCGCAAAATCGCGCGTTGCGTCCTCAATGCGGGCGAGCACTTCGTGGTAGCGCGTTTTGAGCAGATCGAACTCGTTCTCGTCGCGGAAGTGCGAAAGCTTCTGGTTTAACTCGCCGCTGCGGCGGTTCACCTCGTCGCAGCGTTCGCGCAAGCCGGATCGCTCCGATGTCAGCTCGTTTGCGCGTGCGGCGAGATCTCGCACGGACGCATCGGGCGCGGCCTCGACGCGCGCGCACGCTGCGGCGCGCCTCTCGCTCAACGTCGCGATTCTCAGCTCTATCTCATCCACACGCTGCGAAGTCGCCTGCTGACGTTGCCGATCGAGGGCCATGTCGGCACGCACGTCCTTCGCCTCGTCGAGCATCACGCGTGCGCGTCGAAGGCTTCCAGCGGTTGCAAGACCTGTCTCCTCGAGAGCCCGCGCGGCGTCCGACTGCAAACGCTCCACCTCATCGGCGCAGGCCGCAAGCGTCTTCTCCTCCTGCAGCATCTGCTCATGCGCTGCCTCGAGGCGCTCAAGGCGCTCCGTATCCCGTCGATCGGGTTTGAACAGCATCACGAGCGCCGCGGCGGCGAGCACCAACCCGAAAAACACCATGACCAACCCGAGAGCCGCGTAAGAAAGACTCCCCGCGTTGCGCCCCTGCACGAACAGGGGAACGCCCACGATGACGAGCAGCGCGCACAATGCCGCCGACACGCCGATCTGCACCAGGCGCCGAACACTGCCGAACGGGGCCTTCGCGCGAGCGCGCGTCGACTCCTCGAGCGCGGCGTACGTCGCTCTCGCGCTCCGGTGCGCGTCACGGGCGGATTCGAGACGATGCCCGGCCTTTGCTTCGGCGTCGATGAGCGCGTCGATGCGCTCGCGCAGCGCACGGTCCTCGGCGCCCGACATGTTCGCAAGCTTGCGTCCAATCGCACGTTCGCGAGAGCGGCGGTCGGCGACGGCGCGGCGCTCGTCGTCGTGAAGTCGACTGAGCTCTCCCTGCAACGAGGTAAGCTCGGCGTCGATCTTTCCCACCTCGGATCGACATGCCGCAAGTTCGTCAAGCTCGGCCTGCACGGATTCCACCCGAGCGTTGAGGGATGCGCGGACCGTCTCAAGGTCGTGAAGCTCGCGCGCCTCCTCGCGCAGAAGATCGGCTTCACGCGTAGCCTGCTCGACCTCGCGCTGCAGCACGTCGCGACGGATGGTCAAGTTGACGAGCGACTCGCGCGCGGAGGCGGCTCGAGATGTGAACGCAGCAGCCCTCGCGCGCAGCTTGGACAGCACGCCTGCGGGGGACATCTGGGCCCCGGCGCCCGCGGTGAGGAAGCGAGCGGTCATATCCTGCGCGCCCTTAAGCGCGAGCAGCTCATCGCTGGTCAGGGAGAACATGGTTCGATACGTGTCGCGGTCGATATCGTCGAGAAGCTCGGAATCGCCCTGCACGCCATCGGCGTTGCGAACGCGCCGAAGCTCCTTCGGAGCGCCGCCCTCTTCGCGGCTGGCGAACAGCAACGATCCGGCACGTTCCGCCCCATCGGGCTTGTACGTGTTCTTGGCGCCCCGAGCTTCCTCCCATCCGAACATGACGCCGTCGATGAACGACGCGAGCGTGGTCTTGCCCGCCTCGTTCTCACCGAACATCACGTTGAGACCGCGGCTTAGAGGGCCGACGTTTCGGCAGCTCATGGAGCCGAAACGCTCGATGCGCAGATATTCGAGAAAATGAGTCGGCTCCATCACGCCTCCCCCCTCATCAACAGGTCCACGACGAGATCCTCCGCCTCGGCGGCAACCTCGTCCAGTTCATCGAGGAGCGATGCGGGGACGACCGCGCCGCGCTTGAGGAAGGATTCCTGCAAATACCGGGCAAGTTCCTCCTTGTCATCTCGTTGACGGCGAGCCGAACGAAGGAACGTCGAAGGGAACAAACCCTCGCGCATGAGCGCATCGCGATCGATCGGCGCACGCGTGCGATCGACGAGCGAATCGACGAAGAAATCGGGGTATCGCTCGATCAAGGCGCTGCGAACATCCTCAAGCACACCCGGACGGGCAAGCACGTCGTGAAGTTCCGTCTCGCCGTCGAGCGTGATGCGCGAGATCATCCAATCGCAGCGGCTCGGCCCGTTCGCATCGAACTGAGCGCGCATAACCGCATCGACCATCGTCGAAACCGTGGAGCAGGCGGATACGTCAACGGTAAGCTGCTGCCAGGTAATGCTCGCCGAAGGAACGAACTCGACGCGGTTCGACGCGCCCTCCTCGAGGGTCACCATGTTGAAACCGCGTTTGCCCGTCTCCTTCACATCACGTCCCTGAATGCAGCCCGCGTAGGCGATGCGGGGATTCGATTTGTCGTCCACCATCGGCGTATGCACGTGTCCGAGAGCCCAGTAATCGAACCCCGCGCGGCGAAGCACGCGCGGATCGCTCGGAGCTTTATGAACATCGAGATCAAGTCCCGTATGAAGAATCCCAACTCCGAAAGGCGCTGCATGGGCGCGCACGCCGAGCGCCGCGTCGGCCGCCTCCCGCGTCAAACCCGATGCGATGTCCTCGTCTTTCGGCCAGACGCTGTTCATGAACCCGCGGCCGGCGAGCACGCACATCGGCTCCCCTCCACGCTCGTACAGCAGGTAATCGGGCTTCGAGGCGGCAAGCATGTGCGCGCCTTCGGGCAAGGCGAAGAAGTCGTGGCTCCACGACGAATAAGGGTCGTGATTCCCCGTGCACAGATACACCGGAATGCCCGCTTCGGTCAGTTTCTCCAACCCCTCGAAGAAGCATCGATAATCGGAGAAGGAGGCGTGCGAATTATCGAATACGTCGCCGGCGATGACGACGAAATCGACGTTTCGCTCCAGCGCCGTTTCGACGACTTTCGCATATGCGTTCGGTATGGCCTCGGAAAGGCGGTTCGCCCATCGCTCGGATATCGCGCGCATTCCTCGAAACGGCGCGCCGAGATGAAGATCCGACGTATGCACGAAGGTGATCTTGCGAGCCATGGCGGCCACCTCGCTTTCTCAATTCATGTCGGCGCCGAGCCGGCGCCTTCGCTAGTAGCCTCCGACGCGCGAGTCGTCGACGAAGTCCATGAACTTCGTGTACTCGGGGTTGAAGGCAAGCGTGATATCCTTCGTCGGACCGTTGCGATGCTTCGCGACGATGAGCTCCGCCGTGCCAAGATCGGGGCGGTCCTCGCTTTCCGCCTCCATCTCGTCCATCGAGCGGTCGATGAACATGACGATGTCGGCGTCCTGCTCAATGGAACCCGATTCGCGAAGGTCGGAGAGCATGGGGCGCTTCTTGCCGCGCATCTCAACCGCGCGGGAGAGCTGGGACAACGCGATAACCGGCATGTCCATCTCCTTCGCGAGAACCTTCAGTCCACGTGAGATCTCGCCGACCTCGACGGCGCGGTTGCCGTCCTTACGCGCCGCAGGCGGCTGCATGAGCTGCAGATAGTCGACGATGATAAGACCTTTTCCCGCACCTGAGGCATGACGTAATTCGCGGCGAGCCTTGGCGCGAGCTTCGAGGATGGACAAGCCGGGCGAATCGTCGATGTAGAGCTCGAGTTTCGACAACGAGTTCATCGCCTCGGCGAGAGCGCCCCAGTCGCCCTCGGAGACGAAGCCACCGCGAATCTTCGACAAGCTGACACGCGCCTCGGCGCACAGGATACGCTGGACCAGCTGCGCGCCGCTCATCTCCAACGAGAAGAAGGCGACGGCGGCACCCGACTTCGCCGCGTTGATGGCGAGATTGAGGGCGAACGACGTCTTTCCGACACCGGGACGCGCCGCGAGGATGACCAGGTCACCACCGCGAAAGCCGTGAAACAGGTCGTCGGCGTCCTTGAAGCCGGTCGGCACGCCCGCCATATGGCTCTGCTGCTCGGAAAGCTTGGTGATGTCCTCGAATGCCTCGGTGAGCAGCACGTCCATTTTCGTGAAGGTTGAGGACACGCGCTTCTCCGTGACGTTGAAGAGCATCTTCTCCGCCTCTTCGACGACCTGGTTCAAATCGTCAGGCGCGTCGTAGGCGAGGGCGTTGATATCGGCGGCGGCGTAGACGAGCTCGCGTAGGATGGCGGTGCGCTTGACGATTTCCGCATGCCGTTGCCAGTTGGTCAGCGCGAACGTGTTGTCAGCGAGCTCGGCGAGGTAAGCGCGGCCGCCGATCGCCTCGAGCTGCCCTTTCGACTGCAGAGTGTCGGACAACGCAATGGGGTCGACAGGAATGCGCCGAACCGAAAGATCGTAGATGGATTCGAAGATGATGCGATGAGCAGGGCGGAAGAAGTTCTCCGGGCGCAGGCGCAAGACGAGCTCCTCGACGACTTCGGTGTTGAGCATGCAGGCTGCGAGGACCGACTGCTCCGCGTCGATGTCTTGCGGCAGCTGCGCGCGCTTGGCGGGATCGAGAGTCTCCGCAGTCGTGTGAGCGTTGTTTTTTGCCTGGCCTCGCATCTGCCCTCCTTGGATTCGACAGTACCCCCATGGTAACGCATGAGACCCCCTTGCATCTCATAACGCAAGGGGGTCTCAAGTAACAAGCGAACGAATACCGAGCTTACTCGGCGTCCTCCGCAACAGCCTCGGCGGCCTCGGCGGTCTCGACGACCTCCTCGACCTCCTCGGCGGCATTCTCGACCACGTCGTTCTCGCCCGCGACGACAACCTTCACGGTCGCCTTGATGTTGCGGTAGATGGAGACGACGACCTCGTGCTCGCCGGCAACCTTGATCGGCTTGCCAAGCTCAACGCGACGCTTGTCGATCTCAATGCCGAGAGCGGCCTCGATGGCCTCGGCAACCATGGGAGCGGTGACCGAGCCGAACAGCTGGCCCTCTTCGCCGACCTGCGCGATGATGCGCACGGACGCACCGGCAAGCTTCTCAGCGAGCTCGTTCGCGTTAGCGATACGAACCTCTTCGCGCTTGGCGATGTTGTTCTTACGCTCCTCGAGCTGCTTGAGGTTGCCCTTGGTCGCGCGGATAGCGTAACCCTGGGTGAGCAGGTAGTTGTTAGCAAAGCCGGGAGCCACGTCGATGACGTCGCCCTCGCCGCCCTTGCCCTTGAGCTCCTTGAGCAGAATAACCTTCATGTGTCCTCCTTAGCCACGGTTGCGGCGGTCGCCGCGGCCGCTCACAGCGGGGACGGTGTAGGGCATCAAAGCCATCTCGCGAGCACGTTTGACAGCATTCGCGATGTCGCGCTGATGCTGGGTGCAGGCACCCGTCACGCGACGCGGCTTGATCTTGCCACGATCAGTAACATATTTACGCAGCATTTGAGTGTCTTTGTAATCGACATACTCAACGTCGTCTTTGCAGAACTGGCAATACTTACGACGAGGCTGCTTAGCGTAATCGGCCATTTTAACCTCTTTCGTTTCGCTTAAAACGGGATGTCTTCGTCATACACCGAAGAGGAGGCGTCGATTGCGGGAGCAGGCGCAATGTACGCGGGCGCTGCGTTGTATGCAGGCGCCGCGTTGTAGCTCGGCGCACCGTAGTCGTGAGACTGCTGCTGCGATCCGCTGTTACGACTCGACATGAACTCGAGCTCGTCGACGATAACCTCGATCTTGCTGCGCTTCTGCCCGTCGCGCTCCCACTGGCTCCAGCGAAGCTTGCCCTCGATGGAAACCTTGGTGCCCTTGGACAGGTAGTTGGCAAGGCTTTGAGCGCGCTGACCGAACATGGTGCAGTCAATGAAGTTCGGATAGTCCTCCCATTCACCGGTTTGCGGATTCTTACGGCGATCGTTCACCGCAACACCCATGCTCATGACAGGCATGCCCGACTGAGTCTGGCGAAGCTCGGGGTCGCGCGTCAGGTTACCGCTAATGATCACTCGATTGATGCTCATATCTTCCTCTTCTCACACTGGACGGCACGAAGCCGCCCGATTTCACACTAGTCGCGATCGGTGCGGGCAACGATCATATGACGCACAACCGCATCGGTGATGCGCAGCACGCGATCGAGCTCTGCAATGTTTTGCGGATCGGTGTGGAAATCGATGAGGGTGTAGTCACCATCGGTAAGACCATTGATCTCGTAAGCGAGTTTGCGCTTTCCCCACACGTCGACGTTGTCAACGACACCGTTGCCGGCAGCGATCGTGGTCTCGATACGCTTCATAACGCCAGCGCGCGTCTCTTCGTCGATAGCGGGAGCGACAAAAAACAGCAGTTCATAAGCCTTCATCAGCTCACCTCCTTTGGACTTTACGGCCCCGGGCTGGTGAAGGCGCTCACCGGGGCAGGATAACAGCCTGCCTAGTTTAACAAACCGCCTTCGAGTTCGTAAGTCCATATCCTTCTCATCACGTTTCCCACACATGAACGCATGATCCAACCCACATCGTTCGGCAGAATGTGCCGCGCAACCGCATCGCAACCTTCGGGGGCCGCCCTGTCAACCCGATTACGCCCTTCAGACTTTTCGGTCCGCAGCGGCTCCCGAAGCGCTGGCGCAATAGTAATCCGGCGTTCTTTCACGTTCATGGCGAAAATCAGACCCGGATCAGCCATCAAACCGGCACGTAGGATCACGGACACACGTTTTCTCCACTCAGATTCTTTCAGATGCCACTCTCTTAATCGCCATCATATGCAACGGGGGCTGCGCTATATCACGCAGCCCCCGTCTTCAATCTTGCAGTAAACCAGCAACGGTCAAGCAGCCCCTACAGTTCCTCGGCAACGTCTTCCTCGAGGTAACGCTCCTCGATCTCGTCCTCTGAGTACTCGCTCGCAGCCTTGAGGTTCTCCATGAAGTTCGGAGCTTCGCCGACGTAGGCGGGTTCTTCCTCGAACACGGGCTTCTCACCCTCCTCCATGGTGTAAAGGTAACCGACGGCATACCCCGCCTCTTCGCCGGGGATACCGCCCTCGGCGATAAGCGCGTCCATCACACCGTCATCGGTTTCGATGTACCCGTCGTAGCACAAAGCATACGCCTCGGCGCCGCGCGCACCGCGCACCGTATGCTTGGCGAAGTTAAAGCATTCCTCGGCGCTATCCCCGGGATGGGATTCGATAAACAGGTTGTCCTTGACCACGAGCGTCGTGAACGGGATGACATCAGCCCCCTGCGACATCTTGTTCTTCGCCTCGTCGAGCGCGAATAGCAGAACCTTCTCGAGAACCTCGGGGATCTCGGGCACCTCTTCGCTCGAGTTCTCAACTTCACGATCGGCCATAACGGCCCCCTTTCTTAAACGAGACGTTTCGACCCGCTTCAAACCGCATCTTCGTAATGCCGTGGTTTCCCGTCGATACGTTTGCCGCCCCCGCCATGGAGGCGACCTTGTCTCTATCATTTGAACGTAGTGTATAGGTTCCCCCGACAACGACCAAGCGAAACGATTTCTTTACGACGTATCTCCAGACAAGCGGAATCGCGTACAACCCCACCTTGGCGCAAGCGCCTGCGAGCATGCGCCTGAGAACATGCCGCAGGCATGTTCTCAGGCGCATGACCTCCCGGTTCGAACCCTCCTCAGGATCCTCCAGGTTCTTAAGAAAATGAAAAAGCCCCGTCGCCGGGGCTTAGGATGTTCTGGCGGAGGAGGAGGGATTCGAACCCTCGTCACCCGGGTTACGGGTGAAACGGTTTTCGAGACCGCCGCATTCAACCACTCTGCCACCCCTCCGCATGGGGTGTGCGCATATATGATCACCCGTAGGTGGAAAAGTCTGGCGGAGAGATGGGGATTCGAACCCCAGATACGCTTTTGGCGCATACACGATTTCCAATCGTGCTCCTTCGACCAGCTCGGACATCTCTCCGCGTATCAAAACCGATGCTAAACTGCATGCAGCAGCTACGTAGTATATCGCAGGCCTTCATTGGGGGCAAGGGGAATTTTCACCCTTTCTTCCACCTGTCGGAGGGTGATCACCGGAAGTTGCCCCCGATGGCAATCAGGCTTCCGCCCGACACCCGCCGAGCGCCTACCAGACCAAGGGCTCGCCGTCGCGCATAACGCATACGTCATCGAGATAAAGCGTCGGGCGCAAGATGATACCGTCGTAGTGGCAATCAGCTTTCGTCACCCCGCCGAACGACGTGTTCGTCCCGAATGCGATGTGCACAGATCCGTACAGCTTCTCATCCTCGAGTATGTTGCCGCTCAAGATCGCGGCGTCGTTGGTCCCGATGCCGAGCTCGGCTATAGTTCCGTTCTCCGGCTTCGCGAACAGAATGCCAAGCTGGTCTTTATACGAGCCGTTTGCATCGGCTCCACGCGCGTCCACGAGGGAACCTTTGCAGATCTCGACCTCCAGCGGTTCGGAGAGGACGCCGACCCCGACCATCGACCCGTCGATCACCATCGTTCCGTCGACGCCGTCTTCCAACGGCGCAATGTAGGCCTCGCCTGACGGAAAGTTCCCGCACTCACCTGGGTTTCGGTACACGCCGGGACTCGAAACGCCGCGACGCCCCTCCAAATCAAGCTCGAGCACGTGTCCGTCTTTCTCGATACGCGCTTTGCTCGCTTGCGTGAGCAATTCGGTCATCTTCGCCGTCCGCCGCTCGACTTCCGCATAATCGGCGCACGAGGCACCCTCCTGGAGCATCGAAGCCGTGATCCCCGGCATGGTGACCACTCGCGCGCCTGCGGCGGCGGCTTCAATACGGGCGGACGTGTGGGTGAGCGACTTCGCCGTCGGACACACCACCACATCGGCGGATTTCATGGCGGCGGAAACCGCGGAAGGCGGCTCTTCACCGTTGACGTTGCCCACGGGCATGAGCATCATCGAAGCTCGAACGCCCATAGAGCGAGCGACATCGTAGAGCATACGCCCGATATCGTACGTGTCCTCGTCAGTGACGACGAGCAGCGTTTCATCATCTTTCAGCGCAAGATTCACCTCTATTATCGAGCGAGCGCGTTCTTCGATCGATGCAGTTGAAGCCATGTCCGAACCTTCCTTTCCTGAAACGAAAAAGCCGCCTCGCAGGTGAACGAAGCGGCCTTCGACGCCAAATCAAACAGTACGATACCGAAATCGACCAAGCGGGAGCTGGCCTAGCTCGACGCGGCGGCCGAACTCGACGCAGATCCGTTTTCGGCGGAAGACGCATCGCCCGACTCGGAAGAGGAGCTCGACGAACCCCGATCCTCGGAATCGGAGGAATCAGCCGAGGAGCTCACCTCGGAACCAAGTTCGCCCGAGGTGTCCGAGCTAGACGAATATTTGCTCATATCAACGTAGTAGGACAACCCGGAGGGCATGTCGTTGATAACCACATCGGACGAATCACGACAAGAGGAAAGCCAGTCGCTGTAAGCAGTTTGCTCGTTTTGTTGTAAGACCATGGAGCGAATCGTCTCGACGAACTCGCTGGGGATCTGATCGATGCTCGTGATCTCATCGGGGGCGTTGAACACCTGAGTGCATTTGATGATATGGATACCGTAGCTGCTGGTCACCAGTCCGCTGACCTGCCCCTCCGACAACTCCTTCAAGCCGTTGGTGTACTCGGTCACGAACGAGGACAGTTTATCCCAACCCACGTCGCCACCTTTCGCGGCGGATCCGATGTCTTTGGAGTACTGCTCGGCCGCGGTGGCGAAATCAAGCGTTCCGGCGTTGATCTGATCGAGAACCTGCTGAGCCGTTTCGGTATCAGACGCATCAAACAGGATATGGGAGGAACGCTTCGCGCCATCGTAATACGTTGCGTAAGTAGAGGCAGCGGTGAGGAGCTGCTCATCAGTGGGAGCCGCATCCTCGGCAAAAGATTCGATCACGCCCTGGTAAAGAAGAGAGAGCTTGATGTTCTCGCGATACTGATCCTCGGTGATGCCGACGGAGGAAAGCGCCGCCTGCCACTTCTCGTCGTTCTCGTAATTCGCCTTCATGGACTCGACGTTCTCATCAACCGTCGCGTCGTCAACGGTTACGCCACGATCGCCCGCCTTCTGAAGCAGGATCTCCTGATTGATGAGACCGTCGAGGACCTCCTCGCGAACCGACTCCGGCGTATAGCCGTACTGGGCCATCCACGTGCCCCACGAATCCTCGTCGGAGAGAGACTGCTGCTCGCGCACGCTGTCGACCATGGCGGTGACCTCGTCCTCGGAGATCTCGGTCCCGTTAACGGTCGCAGCGACGCCGCCGCCCGAGCCGGTTGCGCCCGAACACCCGGCGAGGCTCCATGCGCAGGCGGCCGCCAAACCGACCGTCACCACGCTTTTCGCAAGGGATATCTTCTTCATGACTGCCTTTCTCTCACATAAGCCCGGGGCCGCAGCCGGAAGGCTGCGAAACCGAAACCTTATGGTTGTTTCGGCGTGTATTTTCGCACACGGACAATAGGGCGGGCGAAGCAGCACAATATGCCCACTTTCGATTCACACGGTCGAACAATTCGAACGGCTTTTACCTGGTGTTTTCCGACGGGCGTCGATATGAAAAACTCCCCTTTCCTATAAGAGAAAGGGGAGCTCAGCTCCATGGAGCAATGCATCCTGCAGGCGACTTCTTATCGCTTCGCCGCCTTCTTGCGATCGGTTGCGGAAAGCAAGCGCTTGCGCAGGCGGATGGACTGCGGGGTCACCTCGACCAGCTCGTCATCCTCGATGTACTCGAGAGCCTCCTCGAGCGTGAACGTGATAGGCGGCGTGAGCTGGATGGCCTTGTCCGCCGTGCTCGAACGCTGGTTTCCCAGGTTCTTCGTCTTCTCGACGTTCACGACCATGTCGGCATCCTTGGCCGACTCGCCGACGATCATGCCCTCGTAGCACTCGTCGCCGGGCGCAACGAACAGGCGCCCACGCTCCTGAAGCGTGTCGAGCGCGTAAGCGACGGCCTTACCCGTCGACATGGCGATCATGCCGCCGTTCTTACGGCCGGCCATCTCGCCGGAATAGGGGCCGTATTCCTTGAAGTGATGGAACAAGACAGCTTCTCCGTGCGTCGCGTTAAGGATGCGCGTCTTCAGACCCATGGTCCCGCGAGAAGGAATGCGGAAGGTCAGATGCGTGATAGCCTCGTCGGAGGCCATATCCTCCATAATACCGCCGGCGGTTCCCATGACCTCGATGGCCTTGCCCGCGTAATCGTTGGGCACGTCGATGGTGGCCTCCTCGATGGGCTCGAGCTTGTTGCCGTTCTCGTCGATCTTATATACGACCTGCGGACGGCCGACCTGGAACTCGAAACCCTCGCGACGCATGGTTTCCATGAGAACGGAAAGATGCAAAACGCCGCGACCCGCAACTTCCACGCCTGTCTTGTCCTCGGTCTCGTTAATGCGCATGGAGATGTTGCTCTCCTTCTCGCGCATCAGGCGCTCTTTCAGTTGGCGGCCGCCGACGATATCGCCCTCACGACCGACGAGGGGGCTGGTGGACGCTTCGAACACGACAGCCATCGTGGGTTCCTCGACGGCGATGGGTTCCATCTCGACCGGGTTCGCGGGATCGGTGATGATATCGCCGATGTCCGCGTCCTCGATTCCGATAACCGCGACGATATCACCCGCATGGGCGACGGGAACCTCGACTTTGCCCAGATTCTCGAAGGTGTACACCTTGCGCACCTGAGCGGTATAGGTACCGCCGTCGCTTTTCACCACGAGGACCTGCTCCTTCTCGTGCAGGGATCCGCTGTGCAGGCGGCCGACGCCGATGCGACCCTCGTAGCTGCTGTGGTCGACCGTGCAAACCTGCAGCGCAACCGGGCCCTCGGCGTCCACGTCGGGGGCGGGAATCTCGGAAAGGATGGTGTCGAGCAGCGGCACCATGTCCATGTTGCCGTCGTTGGGATCGAGGCGCGCGTAACCGTTCACGGCAGATGCGTACACCACGGGGAAATCAAGCTGCTCGTCCGACGCGCCGAGCTCGACCATGAGGTCGAACACCTTGTCAACCGCACCCTCGGGATCGGCGTTCGGGCGGTCGATCTTATTAACCACCACCACGATGCGCAGACCGCGCTCAAGCGCATGCGACAAGACGAAGCGCGTCTGAGGCTTGGGACCCTCGTACGCATCGACGATCAGCAGCGCACCGTCGGCCATGTTCAGCACGCGCTCGACCTCGCCGCCGAAGTCGGCATGGCCGGGCGTGTCGATGACGTTGATCTTCACGCCTTTATAAGAAATCGAGATGTTCTTCGACAAAATGGTGATGCCGCGCTCGCGCTCCTGATCGTTAGAGTCGAGCACGCGCTCTTCGACGTGCTGATTTTCGCGAAACACGTGCGACGCCCACAGCAAGCGGTCCACAAGCGTGGTCTTGCCGTGATCAACGTGAGCGATGATCGCGACGTTGCGGAGATTCTCCTGCTTCATGCTTTTCTTTCCTGCTCTCTTTGAAAACAACGACGCAAGCATGCGGCCTGCGTTAGACCCGCATTCGCTTCGCATCGGCTATCTACTCTTGGGATTGCTGGTGTATGGTAACACTTCACCCATCATCCATTGGCGGCTTTTAAGGCAAAGGGGCGCCAAGACCGCCGTCGAAAGCGCAAGAACGACGAGATCTCCACAGTTGCCCGTAACATGCGTTGCCGGCAGGGCCCCTTTCGCAATGAGAGCAGGTGCGAAATACAGCAGATCGAACGCCGTATGAGCGATGATGGAAAGCCACACGGAACCCGTTCTCACCATGAGCGCCGTCATGCAGAATCCGAACGTTCCCGCCTGGAGTAACTTCAGAGCGATCTGCGTGACGACGATGAACCCTGAGAGCTCCCCTTCGACAGCAATCGGGGGGGAGCCGACGACATGCAGCAACGCGAACAGCACAGACCCCATAAGCGCCGCGGATGCCATAGGCGGGATCGTCTTGCGCGACCCGCCGGCGCTCTCCTCAACTATATCGCCGTTATGGATAATCAACCGGTTGTACAGACAAGTTACGAGCAGTCCGCGAAAAAGAGCCTCCTCGAACACTCCCGTCGCCGCGCATATCAGCGCACCCACGCCGAACGCCTCCCATGCCGAGGCGACACTTCGGTCTCCATACGCAAAAAAGCTCGTGCCGGATGGCGAAACGACAACCGAGCAGATCGCAGCGAGGGCGCCGACCGCGACCACGCCCGCCGCCAAACGCACAGTCGAAACTGCGGGGGCGCGCCACCGCGCAAGGTCGGGAATTAAACCGAGAAGAAGGGCCATCGAGACGACGGCGGAAGCGACCGTGCTCATCAGCTGGTTAGCGAGATCGGAGCCCGTCGCCACACTCCCCGCCGCGCCGACCAGAATCAGCGAGCCGAACAACGTCGCGAGGGGAAAGCGCTTGGGGATGTCGGTTAATGCCATGATCATGGGTAAAGTATAATCACACTTCAGGCATACGGCGAAAGGGCGTCCATCCCATCACCACGCGACATATCGAGCTTCTCCCTTAAAATCATCGCCATCGTGGGCATGACGGGCAACCACGTCGCTTATGTTCTCGGGCCGTATCTTCCCGCGTGGGTTACCGTGATCATCTTCTCCATCGGCGGCTTAACGTTTCCCGTTATGGCCTTCCTCATCGCGGAGGGCTACCATCACACTTCGAGCCTGCGCCGATACGCCTCCCGTCTCGCCTTGTTCGCCTTTATATCCCAGATTCCCTATGGCTTGCTTTGGGGTTTTTCGGGCAACGTGCTGATCACGCTGCTGCTCGGCCTTGCGAGCATCCACGCGATCGAACGTCTCTCATCCCCGCTTTCGAAGATCGGAGCGGTGAGCATCGCCGTCGCCGCTAGCTCCTTCTGCGATTGGGGCATCATCGGACCGCTGCTTATCTGCCTGTTTCACGTGAAACGAGGGGAGGGGCCGAAGGGAATAGCGACGTCCATGGTACTGCCCCTCGTCGTATTGGGCTTGCCGGCCGTGGGGTATTATTTCGCGATCGTCGGAGGTCAGGAGCTGGCCTTCTCGCCCGCCGCGTCAGCAGCGCAAGTCTCCACGCTGGCGGCTTTAGGACTCCCCACGCTTGCAAATGCGACGCTCATCGGAGATGCCCTTTTCTTGCTTCCGGCGCACACCATCGCCGCCGGTGAGATCGGTTACGTTTTCGCAGGCGTTCTCGCTGCGACGATCCTCCTTACCCGATACAGAGGAAGGCGAGGTCGTCCGCTCAAATGGTTCTTTTACTTATACTACCCGCTCCATCTTGGAATTCTTTGGTTGGCCGGCGTCGCGCTGTGCGGTTAGGGAAACCTGATAAGTCGCGGTGCGAAATCGCTCCAACTTGCCGCTCGGCGTATTGCAGCCGGCGCGCTTGCCTTTTCGATGTCGCAGTCGCCTTTGCGACCAATCACCGCAAATCATCTGACGGCGCGGGCAGATGATCTGAAAGCGTGAAAAAAAAATTCAAAATAGTTCTTGCAATGCTTTAAATTATGGGGTTATAATAATCAGGCACTTTTCGAGAGGGGCCCGTAGCTCAGTTGGTTAGAGCGCACGCCTGATAAGCGTGAGGTCGCTGGT
>ERZ1673722.974-NODE-974-length-32494-cov-15.589691_pt1 | contig 32494 bp, 25 predicted proteins | sample MGYA00580222_ERZ1673722 | MGnify/ENA primary metagenome ERZ1673722 (study PRJEB41218, sample SAMN15661750) | gut metagenome | host: Homo sapiens | place: Canada: London | collected 2015-08-20/2019-03-30 | study: EMG produced TPA metagenomics assembly of... | reverse complement strand
TCACCCACGACCACCTCGACTACCACAAGACCTTCGCCGAATACATCCGCGCCAAAAAACTCTTCTTCGACTCCCTCGCCAAGGATGCCTTCGCCCTGACGAACGCCGACGACAAGAACGGCCGCGTCATGGTGCAAAACACCGCAGCCGGGATACACACCTATTCGCTGCGCACGATGGCCGATTTCCGCTGCAAGATCGTCGAGATGCACGTCGACGGCATGCTGCTGCGCATCGACGGGCAGGAAGTATGGGTTGGGCTCGTAGGACGCTTCAACGCCTATAACCTGCTGGCCGTCTACGGCGCCGCGGTGCTGCTGGGACTCGACCGCGCCGAAGTGCTGCGCGCGATGAGCATGCTCCATGCCGTGAGCGGGCGCTTCGAATTCGTGCGGGCGGAGAATGGAACCACGGCCATCGTCGACTATGCGCATACGCCCGACGCACTGGAAAACGTCATCCAGACCATCCAGGAGATCCGCACCCCGACGCAACAATTGATCGTCGTCTGCGGCTGCGGCGGCGACCGCGACCGCACCAAACGGCCCGAGATGGCGCAGATCGCGGTGAAATACGCCGATACGGCCATCTTCACCTCGGACAACCCGCGCCACGAGTCGCCCGGGGCGATCCTCGACGAGATGGCCGCCGGCCTCGACCCCGGCGCCCGGTTCCTGCGCATCGTCGACCGTGCCGAGGCCATCCGCACCGCCGCAATGCTCTCCCGGCCGGGCGACATCCTGCTCATCGCGGGCAAAGGGCACGAAACCTATCAGATCATCGGCGACGTAAAACACCACTTCGACGACAAGGAGGAGGTCGGCAAGGCCTTCGGCACACTCAGAAACTAAAAACCCGACATACGACATGTTCTATCACATTTTCAAGTATTTAGGCGAATATTACGACATCCCGGGCTCGGGTATGTTCCAGTATATTTCGTTCCGCGCGGCGGCGGCCATCATCCTCGCGCTGCTGATCGTCATCATCTTCGGCCGCAAGATCATCGACTTCCTGCGCCGTAAGCAGATCGGCGAGGACATCCGCGACCTCGGGCTCGAGGGACAGCTCCAGAAACGCGGCACCCCCACGATGGGCGGCGTCATCATCCTGCTGGCGATCCTCGTCCCGATCCTGCTCTTCGGGCGGCTCGACAACATTTACATCCAGCTGATGATCGTCTCAACCGTCTGGCTAGGGCTGATCGGCGGGCTGGACGACTACATCAAGGTCTTCCGCCACAACAAGGAGGGGCTCAAGGGCCGCTTCAAGATCGTGGGCCAGGTCGGGCTGGGCATCATCGTCGGCACGACGATGTGGCTTTCGCCCCAGATCATCGTCCGCGAGAAGGTCACGCAGCCCGTGCAGACCGTCTATCTGAACCCCGACGGATCGGTGATCGAAAGCGTGCAGCGGAACGTCGTCCTGAGCTCGGAAAGCACCAAGACCACCAAAACCACCATCCCCTTCGTCAAGAACAACGAATTCGACTACGGATGGCTCACGGGCGAGGACAGCGCCACGACCTGGCTGCTCTACGTGCTGGTGGCGATCTTCGTCGTCACGGCCGTCTCGAACGGCGCCAACCTCACCGACGGCCTCGACGGGCTGGCCACGGGCGTCTCCGTCCCGATCGTGGCCGTACTCGGCGTGCTGGCTTACCTCTCGGGACATATCGTCTACGCCGACTACCTCAACATCATGTATATCCCCGACAGCGGAGAGCTGGTCGTCTTCGCGGCGGCCTTCGCGGGCGCGCTGGTCGGCTTCCTGTGGTACAACTCCTTCCCTGCGCAGATCTTCATGGGGGACACCGGCTCCCTGTCGATCGGCGGCATCATCGCCGTCTTCGCCCTCTGCATCCGCAAGGAACTGCTGCTGCCGCTGCTGTGCGGCGTGTTCCTGGTCGAGAGTTTCTCGGTGATGATGCAGGTCGGCTACTTCAAATACACCAAACGCAAATACGGCGAAGGGCAGCGCCTGTTGCTGATGGCCCCCGTACACCATCATTTCCAGAAAAAAGGGCAGTTCGAAACCAAGATCGTGCTCCGCTTCTGGATCATCTCGCTGCTGCTGGCCGCCATCACCCTGGTAACGTTAAAGATCCGGTAATCATGAAAAAGATAGCAGTCCTGGGCGGAGGCATCAGCGGTTACGGCTCCGCGATCCTCGCCAAAAAGAAAGGGTTCGACGTATTCCTCTCCGATATGGGGAAGATCGCCGACCGCTACAAAGCCAAGCTCGACGAGTGGCAGGTTCCCTACGAGGAAGGCGGCCACACCGAGGAACGCATCCTTGCGGCACACGAGGTCGTCAAGTCGCCAGGGATCCCCGAAACGGCCCCCATAGTGCGGAAAATCCGTGCGGCAGGCATTCCCGTCATTTCGGAAATGGAGTTCGCAGGCCGTTACCTGGGCCGGTCGAAGTGCATCTGCATCACCGGCTCGAACGGCAAGACCACTACCACGTCGCTCGTCTACAAGATCATGCGCGACGCCGGGATGAACGCCGCCCTGGGCGGCAACATCGGCGAGAGTTTCGCCTACTCCGTGGCCACGGGCGACTACGACTGGTACGTGCTGGAATTAAGCTCGTTCCAGCTCGACGGCATGTTCAGGTTCCGCGCCCACATCGGCGTGCTGATGAACATCACGCCCGACCACCTCGACCGCTACGGACACTGTTTCCAAAACTACGTCGATTCGAAAATGCGCATTACGCAGAACCAGAACTCGCGCGATTATTTCGTCTATTCGGGCGACGACGAGGTGATCTGGCAGCAGCTTCCCAGGTACGACCTGCGCATGAAGCAACTTCCCTTCGCCGCAAAGAATGCCGTGGCGAGCGGTGCCGGCGACGCCTTCCTCTGCGACGGCAAATTCACGGCGGCCGTCGGGAAGGCCTCGGTCGAGATCGACACGGCCAAGATGCAGCTCAAAGGGCTGCACAATGCCTATAACGCCATGGCTGCGGCTCTTGCGACCCTTGCGGCAGGCGTCGCGCCGGCCTCGATCCGCCGCTCGATCTACGGCTTCGCCCCCGTCTGCCACCGTCTCGAACCCGTCCGGGAAAGCGGCGGCGTACTGTGGATCAACGATTCCAAGGCCACCAATGTCGACTCGGTATACTATGCGCTCGAAAGCATGACGCGCCCCGTGGTATGGATCGCCGGGGGCACGGACAAAGGCAACGACTACGAACCGCTGAAGGCTTTCGCCCGTACGAAGGTACATACGCTCGTCTGCATGGGCGCGGACAACACCAAGCTGATCGAAGAGTTCACGGGTGTGGTGCCCGATGTGGTCTCCACCGGCTCGCTCGACGCCGCGATGGAGGCCGCCAAAGCCGCCGCACAGCCCGGTGACGCAGTGCTGCTCTCGCCCGCCTGCGCGAGTTTCGACCTCTTCAAAAACTACGAAAACCGCGGCGAGCTGTTCAAGGCGTGGGTAAACGAAAAGGCATAGCACGATGAAGCTCGGCGAACGGAAATACACGCAGGACGAAGGGCCGACGCAGGAGCCCTGGACGGAAGCGCCCGGAAAATCCCCCCGCGCAGCGGACGGGAAGACCGGGGCGCAGGACGCGCCCCGACGCCGCGGCGTGCGCGGCACCGATACCGGGGAGAGCGCCTGCGAAACCCCCGAAGCCCCCGAAAAACACAAGTTCCGGCTCTTTACCGGCGACCGCGTCCTGTGGATCATCGTCGCGGCGCTGGCGGTGATTTCCGTGCTGGTGGTCTACTCGTCGACGGCCAAGATGGCCTACGACGCCCACACGGCGCGTACCACATCCCATTTCCTGCGCCAGCAACTCATCATCCTCGTCGTCAGCCTCATCATCATGGTCGCCGTGCAGAAGATCAACTGCCGGATTTACAACCTGTTCTCCCGCCCCGTCTATTTCCTTTCGGTCGCACTCACCGTCGCCGTCTATTTCATCGGCGCCACGACCAACGGCGCCGCCCGCTGGATACCCCTCGGGCCGTTCCAGTTCCAGCCCTCCGAGGCGCTGAAGGTGGCCACGGTGTTGTTCCTGGCCCGGCAACTGGCCGGACGGCAGTCGAAGATCGACAAGATACGCATCGTCCCGTCGCTCAAATTCTGGACGTGGCGTTCGTCGCGCGAACAGCGCCGCATCTGGCGCGAGGGGACATGGCCGATCCTGATGCCCGTCGTGGTCTCGTGCGCGGTGATCTTCCCGGCCCACACCTCCTCGGCCGTACTGGTTTTCATGGCCTCGTGGGTCATGATGCTCATCGGGCGCGTCCGCCTGGGCGAACTGGTGAAACTCATCGGGCTGGCCTGCATCGGCATCGTCTTCATCATGACGCTCAACCTCGGGCGCAGCGAGACGGCCGAAGGGCGCGTCTCGACATGGATCCACCTCTGGACGCGCTCGCAGACCGAAAAACCGATCGAGCACCTCACCGACACCGAGCGGTCGATGATCGCCATCCATAACGGCGGGGTCTTCGGCGAAGGCGCCGGACAGAGCGCCATGCGCGTCGAGATGATCCATCCCGAAAGCGACTACGCCTACGCCTTCTTCGTCGAGGAATACGGCATCGTACTGGCACTGGCCCTGCTGATGCTCTACCTGTGGATATTCTTCCGGGGCATCGAAATATTCCGCCGCTGCGGGACAGCATTCCCAGGGCTGCTGGTACTTGGGCTCGCCCTGCTGATAACCTGCCAGGCGCTGCTGCATATCATGGTGACCGTCAACCTGATCCCCGAAACGGGGCAGACGCTGCCGCTGATCTCGCGCGGCGGTTCGTCGACCATCTTCACCACCATCGCGCTGGGCATGATCCTCAGCGTCAGCCGCCAGAACGACGAACAGTCGCACGATACGCCCCGCAGCGAATCCATTTACGAAAAATAACATGGCCATGGACGACATAAGACTCGACAAATACCTTTGGGCGGTGCGGGTGTTCAAAACCCGCAGCGACGCCGCGGATGCCATCCGCAACAACAAAGTCACGGTAAACGGCTCCGCCGCCAAACCCTCGCGCGAAGTGAAGATCGGCGACGTGATCGCCGTGCGCAAGATGCAGGTGACCTACTCCTACCGGGTGCTCGACTTCGTGTCGAGCCGCCAGCCGGCCAAGAACGTCCCCCTGTACTGCCTCAACATCACCCCGCAGGAGGAGCTGGACAAGCTCAGCAGCCCGCGCGAAACTATCTTCGTCTTCCGCGACCGCGGTACGGGGCGCCCGACCAAAAAGGAGCGCCGCGAACTGGACGGGCTGATGGACGGAATCTACTACGACGGGGACGAGTAGGCCAGTATGTCCTGCGCCTCCCCATACGAACTCCCGACCTTCGCGGCGGCGTCCGCAGCAGCCTCGTTCTCGGGGCCTTGCGTAGGCACGAAGCCCCGAACCGTCCGGTCGGAATTACGCCTTCGCTACGCCCATGGCACGGGGCGTGATTTCTGCGGCGGAACTGACGAACACTTGAGAATCCCTGCGGGAGATAAAACGCCGAAACGGACAAAATATCATGCAAGCACGATAAATCGTCCGTTTCCGTGTTTCGAGCCTACGGCTCTTTTCAACTATTCGCCTATTTCTTGTTGAAAAAATTCATCGTGCGTTCCAGCCCGATCGTCGTGAACGAAAGTATCGCGTCGCCGAACACCTTGAGCCGCTCGGGCAGCGCCTTGCGCTCCTCGTCCGACCACTCCCCCAGCACATAGTCGACCTGGTGGCCCTTGGGGAAATCCCCGCCCACGCCGAAGCGCATCCGGGCGTAGTCCTCCGTTCCCAGCAGCTCGGCGATATTCTTCAGCCCGTTGTGCCCCCCGGCACTCCCCCGGGGACGCATACGCAGCGTGCCGAACGGCAGCGCAATGTCGTCCGAAACCACCAGCAGGTTTTCCGGGGCGATCTTCTCGGCCTCCATCCAGTAACGGACGGCTTTGCCCGAAAGGTTCATGTAGGTCGAGGGTTTCAGCAGGATCAGCGTACGCCCCTTATGCTTCAACTCGGCCACATCGCCGTAACGCGCCGTCGTAAAAACAGCGTTGGACGCCTCGGCGAGGGCGTCCAACACTTTGAATCCGATGTTGTGCCGGGTTCCGGCATATTCGGCGCCGATATTTCCCAACCCAACAATAAGGTATTTCATACGCTACCGATTAGGCTTGTGCCGCCGCACCGCGCGATGCACGGGTTACGCGCACTGCGCAGACGGCCGTCGAAGCCGGAGTGACGAATTTCAGGTTCTCGAATGCAAGGTCGCCTACGAAGATGGTCTTGCCGACACCCAGTTCGGTTACGTCCACGACCAGTTCGTCGGGCAGGTTCTCGACCAGCGCGCTCACGACGAGCTTACGGGCCGACAGCGTCAACTTACCGCCGACCTTCACACCTTCGGCGTTACCCGTCAGGCGTACCGGAATGGCGATGGATACGGGTTTACCCTCGGCAATGCGGTAGAAATCGAGGTGGAGGATCTGCTCGCGGATGGGGTGGAACTGCGCCTCACGCAGCACGGCCTGCTCTTTCTTGCCGTCGAAATCGAACTCGACGATGTAAGAGTTGGGGGTGTAGATCAGGGCCTTGATCTCGCGGGGGTCTACCGAGAAGGAAACCGACTCGCCGTTGCCCGACAGTACGCAGGGTACCATGCCCTCGCGGCGTACGGCCTTGGCCGCTTTCTTGCCGTACTCATCACGCTTAACGGCCTTTACAGAGATAGTTTTCATAATACGTTTGTTTTTTAATGTGTTACCACCGGCGGTTCTCAGCCCGGCCACGCAAGCCACGCCCCAATTCCGCCTGTTTCGGATCGCAAAGATAAGGTAAAATATCAAGAATCGAAAATCAACCGTAAAAAATTCGTTTCCGGGCAAAAAAATTTCGGTTTGGGATTTAACTTTTGCAACTTTAACGCGTCTTACAGACAAACCCTCATGGAAGCGACCCGCGACATACCCGCAGAAGAACTCTCGGCGCTACGCGATCCCGCCACCCGGCGCGGGGCGTTCGACCGTCTGGTCGGGACATACCTGCGGCCGCTTTACTGGCACGCACGACGGCTGGTCGTCGTCCACGAAGATGCCGAGGATGTGGTACAGGAAACCTTCATCCGCGCCTACGACAAGATCGGCACCTTCCGGGGCGGAGCCGGGGAACTGGGGGCATGGCTCTACCGCATCGCCACGAACACCGCACTGACGATGCTGCGGCGGCGCAGGCCGGGGCTCTTCTCCTCGCTCGACGACGTAAGCCGCATCCTGGCAAGCCGCGTGGCGGAGGAGTGCGGCGAGGATGCCGACCGGACGTTGGTACGTTTCCAGCAGGCGATCCTGGAGTTGCCGCTCAAGCAACGGCTGGTCTTCAACCTCCGCTACTACGACCGGATGCCCTACGGACAGATCGCCCGCGTGCTGGGGCAGCGCGAAGAGACGCTCAAGGTCAATTACCACCATGCGGTACAGAAACTGAAAGAGAAACTAACACGGGAACTATGAACCACGAATTCGGAAATATCGGCAGGCGGCTGCCTTACGACCTGCCTGAGCATCGCCTCGAAGCGTTGCACGAACGCATCCTGCGCAATACGGCGGCACGGCCCGCACCCGCTGCCCGCACCCGCCGGCTTTACCTGGCGGCAGGGGTGAGTGTCGCGGCAGCCCTCCTGGCAACGGGCATCCTCCTCTCCGGACACCTCAGCCACCGCGCCGAGGCCCCGCTGCCGGACATCGAGCAGATGCTCGCCACGACCCCGACCGAAACCCTGCAACAGGCTGCGGCGGAGAACTACGACGACATACTCTACAACCAGCAACTTTAAAATTCCATGCGCTATGAAACAACTCCTCACTTTTCTTTGCGCGCTCCTCTTCGCCCTCGCAGGCAAGGCCGCGCCCGCCGGTGACGAACTGAAACAGCTTCTGGCCGAAGCCCGGGCTATCGTCAACACGGCCGACAACGCGGCCGACCGGGAGGTCTCCCGGGCCTTGTCCGAAGCGCGCCGCGCCGTAAACGCCACCGACCGCCAGATCGACCGTGCCATGGCCGAGGCCCGCAGGGCCGTCGCCAACCAGTCGATCGAAGAGCTGAACAAGGCCGCCCGCGAGCAGGTCGTGCGCGAACTGGGGCTTACCTCGCGCCAGCGCAAGGAGTTCGAACCGCTCTACAAAGCCTACCGCGAGGCGCTCGACAAGGCCGTCAATACCCCGGATGCGGGAACGGACGAGGCCGCTCAACGGCAGGGACTCAAAACCAAGCTCTCGAACATCGCCGCCACGGCGCAGGTCAAACGCGACTACGTGGACAAATTCGCCGCTGTGCTCACCGCCGAGCAGATCCGCCGCCTCTACAACACGGAGGGCGAAATCGGCACCAACATCAAACGTGCCGCCGTCGACCGCCGCCGCAACCAGAACACGCGGCTGAAAGGCAGCGGGCGCATGGTGACGCAGGACTGGGGCAAGGCGGGCGACTACACGGGCATTTCGGCCGCGGCGTTCTTCGACGTCACGGTCAGCCCCACGGCCCGAACCATCAGCGTGACGGCCGACGACAATGTGATCGACTACCTGGTGCTCGAGCGCGACGGCGGGACGCTGAAATTCCGCGTCAACGCCAACAATACGGAGAACATTTCGGTTTCGGTCGTCGTTCCCGCGTCGGCCGCCCTGCGCCAGATATCGGCCGGCTCCTACGGCAAGGTGACCTGCAAGCTGCCGCTGAAAGGGCCCTCGGTCGCGGTTTCCGTTTCGAGCTACGGATCGGTCATCGCCGACATCGACACCCCGGGTACCGCCCAGCTCAACGTGTCGAGCTACGGCAAATTCTCGGGCTCGGTACGCTGCAACGACTGCGAGCTGCGGGTTTCGAGCTACGGGTCGGCACAGGCGCCCGTCGACTGCCGCAACAACTGCCAAGTTACGGTCGGGAGCTACGCCAAGTTCTCGAACGACATCAAAGCTTCCGTCCTGACGCTCAAGATCAGCAGCGGCGCCAGTGTCAGCAGTACGCTGTTCTCGGATGCACTGACGCTGAGCGTCGACAGCTACGCCAAATTCTCCGGCGCGGTGACGGTGAACAGCCGGCAGGCGAAACTGACCGTCAGCAGCGGCGGCTCGTTCAGCGGCACGTTCAGCGGGAATTCGCTCGAGGCGGAAGTCGGCAGTTACGGCAAGATCAACCTGAAAGGGTCGGCACAGGTCGCCAGCGCCGCGGTCAGGGTATCGTCCGGAGCCGTGTTCAGCGCCCCCGAGCTGCGGGTCGCCGATTACGACCTGACCGTATCGAACTATGCCAAGGCCGACGTGTGGTGCTCGGGCACCCTGCGGATAAACGCTTCGACAGCCGCCCGGATAACGTACGACGGCCCTTGCAGGGTCGAATCGCTCACCGACAACATACGGCGCAGAAAGTAAATACAAACACCATAAGCGTATTTACAGGAAAGGGACGGAATCCGGTGGGGATCCGTCCCTTTCGGGTTTGGGCAGTGCATTGCGCTATTCGATGCCGCGGATATGCTTCTCCCATTTCCAGGCTGCCGCGAGCGTCTCGTCGAGCGAGCGCTCGGCCCGCCAGCCCAGTTCGTTGTTGGCATACGACGGATCGGCCCAGATGGCCACGATGTCGCCCGCACGGCGGCCGACGATCTTATAGTTGAGTTTGAGGCGGTTGACCTGCTCGAACCGGTGCACCAGCTCCAGCACCGAAACCCCGCGCCCCGTGCCGATGTTGAATACCTCGTACCGGGCCTTGTTCCTGTCCTCGATCATGCGCCGGATCGCCGCCACATGCGCCTTCGCCAGGTCTACCACGTCGATATAGTCGCGGATGTTCGAGCCGTCGGGCGTCGGGTAGTCGTCCCCGAACACCGACAGGCATTCGCGGATACCTGCGGCAGTCTGCGTGATGTAAGGCACCAGGTTCTGCGGCACGCCGCGCGGCAGCTCGCCGATCAGCGCCGACGGGTGCGCCCCGATCGGGTTGAAATAACGCAGCGCAATGCCTTTCAGCCCCTCGTAGGCGGCCAGCGAGTCGCGCAGGATATCCTCGCACATCTGCTTCGTGTTGCCGTAGGGCGACGTGGCGGGCTTGCGGGGCGTCTGCTCCGTGACGGGCAGCACGTCGGCCTCGCCGTAGACGGTGCACGACGACGAGAAGACGATGTTCTGCCGCCCGTACTCGCGCATCAGGCCGATGACGTTCATGAACGACATGAGGTTGTTGCGGTAATATTCCAACGGTTTGCTCACCGATTCGCCCACGGCCTTCGACGCTGCGAAGTGGATTACCGAATCGAAGTCGTATTTTTCGAACACCCTGGCAAAGGCGTCGCGGTCGCAGCAGTCGGCTTTTTCGAACGGGACGTCGACGCCCGTGATCCTGCGCACACCCTCGACTGCATCAATGTCGCTGTTCGAGAGATTGTCGACGATCACCACGTCGTACCCCGCACTGATCAATTCCACGGCGGTATGCGAACCGATATAACCGGCGCCGCCGCTGACCAAAACACACGATTTTTTCATAAGTTGACGGTTTTTATTCGAACTACAAATATATCAAAAAAATACGCTCGTCCGCCAATTAGCCCCGAAAACCTCGGCCGCCGCCGGAAAATCCTTTCCCGGAGGGCTTCCGGCCTGTCCTGCGGCCGCGGCCGGGACATGCGGCGGGACGCCGAACCCGGGGATCGTCCGAAGGCCAGCCGGGGGCGGGGGAAAGTCCGTCCCGGCCACGGAGCTAACAAATTGTAACCGCGACATGGAAAAAAGCACGGGAGCAGTGGCTATTTTCAAAAATTAATCGTATATTTGCTAACAGATTGACACCTCACACACCGGAAATTCATCAAAACATTAACGGATATGTACGGAAAAATCAAAGAACACCTGCAGCAAGAACTTGCTGAAATCAAGGCTGCAGGGCTCTACAAGAGCGAACGGGTCATTACTTCGCCGCAACGTGCGGAGATCGAAGTTGCAGGTCGTAAGGTGCTAAACTTCTGCGCCAACAACTACCTCGGGCTTTCGGACAACCCGCGCCTGATCGAGGCGGCGAAAAAAGCCATGGACAGCCGCGGCTACGGCATGTCGTCGGTGCGCTTCATCTGCGGCTGCCAGGACATCCACAAGGAGCTCGAAAAGGCCATTGCCGACTATTTCGGCACGGAGGACACGATTCTCTACGCCGCCTGTTTCGATGCCAACGGGGGTGTCTTCGAACCGCTCTTCGGCGAGCAGGACGCCATCATCTCCGACGCCCTGAACCACGCCTCGATCATCGACGGCGTGCGTCTCTGCAAAGCCGTACGTTACCGTTACGCCAATGCCGACATGGCCGACCTGGAGGAGTGTCTCAAGAAGGCGCAGGCACAGCGTTTCCGCATCATCTGCACCGACGGCGTATTCTCGATGGACGGCAATGCCGCCCCGCTCGACAAAATATGCGCCCTGGCCGAGAAATACGACGCTCTGGTCATGGTCGACGAGTGCCACTCGGCAGGCGTGCTGGGCAAAACCGGCCGCGGCATCACGGAACTCTACGACCGGCGCGGCCAGGTCGACATCCTGACCGGCACGCTGGGCAAGGCCTTCGGCGGTGCCGTAGGCGGCTTCACCACCGGCCGCAGGGAGATCATCGACATGCTGCGCCAGCGTTCGCGCCCCTACCTCTTCTCCAACTCGCTGCCCCCCGCTGTCGTAGGTGCCGGGATCGAGATGTTCCGGATGCTCGCCGAGAGCAATGAACTGCACGACCTGCTGGTCGCCAACGTCGAGCACTTCCGCGAGGGGATGATGGCCGCAGGCTTCGACATCAAACCCACCCAGTCGGCCATCTGCGCCGTGATGCTCTACGACGCCAAGCTGTCGCAGGACTTCGCCGCCAGGCTGCAGGACGAGGGCGTATTCGTCACGGGATTCTACTATCCCGTCGTGCCGAAAGGCCAGGCCCGCATCCGCGTACAGGTATCGGCAGGCCATACCACCGACCAGCTGGATCGTTGCATCGCAGCCTTCACCAAGGTCGGCAAAGAATTGAATGTCATTAAATAACCAATCCTCATATGCCTAAGACCTCATTAGACGCAATCGACCGCAAGATCCTCAAATACCTGATCAAAAATGCGCGCATGCCCTTTCTCGAGATCGCCCGCGAATGCGGTATTTCGGGTGCTGCGATCCACCAGCGCATCCGCAAGCTCGACGATTCGGGCGTGATCCTGGGCAGCCGCCTGATCGTAGACCCCAAGATGATGGGCTTCGACGTCTGCGCCCACATCAGCATCACGCTCAAAGACCCGCAGCTGCTCAAGCAGACCGTGGAACAGCTCAAGGAGATCCCCGAAATCGTGGAGGCACATTTCATCACCGGATCGGGCAACATCCTCGTGAAACTCTACTGCGTGGACAACGAGCACCTCATGCGTACGATTTTCGACGGTATCCTGCGTATCCAGGGCGTCGCCTCGACCGAGACGCAGATCTCGTTGCAGGAGGCGTTCCAGCGCCAGGTGAACATCGACTTTATCGAGGAGTAGTCCGCACGACGACCCTTTCGCAAAGGCGGAGGCCGGGAATCCCGGCTTCCGCTTTTGCGTCCGTACATGCCGGGGCACAGGCCGCTGTTCCCCCGGCCCCGGCGGCACAAAGAAAGTACCCCGCCCATACAGGCGGGGTACCCGGCAAACAATCGTTTAACTGATGATTATCCCGGAAGCTTACTTAGAGGTAGCCGAAGCTTCCGATGCGGAGGAGGAGTTGCCCTCACTTGTGCTTGTACTCTCAACCTTGTTCTCCTCCTTGGCTGATTCTCCGGCAGTCGAATCAGTCTTATCCGCATCGCCGGACTCCGATTTCTCCTGTCCATCGGTAGCCGGGGACTCCGTTGCGGGAGCCGCAGCTTCGGTCGCCGCGGAGGCGTCCTTCTTCTCGGGTTGCTGTGCGCATGCGAATGCGCTCCCAGCCATCAGCATCAAAGCTGCCATCGTTACAATTGTCTTTTTCATAGCTCTTAATGATTTAAGGTTCCACTTCATTTCTTCAGGTTCGTAATTTGTCCCGTCGACCTTTCTGACTTTGGAAAGTCCAAGAGGCGTGCCATGCGGACAGAAAACGGAAAACCACTGAATTACAGCAGTTAACAAAACGTGCCACAATCGGCGGTATGTGGAAAAGTGTGGAATCGCGCCACAGGTATGTGGAAAAATTCCACACGCAGGCGCATCACTCGATCCCGTAGAGGTGCAATTTGTTGTAAAGGGTCTTGCGGTCGATGCCGAGCAGTTTGGCGGCCTGCGACTTGTTCCCCCCGGCCAGAGCCAGGGCACGGCGTATCTGCTCCTCCTCGCCGGCCGGGTTGCGCAACGGCACCGCAACCGCACCGGAAACCCCGGCGATTTCGGCCGGCAGTTCGCGGCAGGAGATATAATCGCCCCGGCAGAGCAGCGTCGCCGACATCACCGTGTTTTTCATCTGCCGCAGGTTTCCCGGCCAGTCATAACGCACCATGGCCGCAGCGGCTTCGCCGTCGAACCCGACGATATGCTTGTCCAGCTGGCGGTTGGCCTGGTCGAGGAAAAAATCGGCATACAGCATGATATCCTCGCGCATCTGCCTCACTTCGGGCATACGGAGCGTAAATTCGTTGATCCGGTGGTAGAGGTCGGCCCGGAACGTCCCGCGCGCAATTGCCGCTTCAAGGTCTTCGTTGGTCGCAGCGACCAGCCGGATGTCGACCGCAACTTCACGGTTACTGCCCACGGGACGGATGCGGCGCTCCTGCAAGGCCCGCAACAATTGCACCTGGGTTTCATAGGTAAGGTTCCCCACCTCGTCCAGAAAGAGCGTGCCGCCGCTGGCCGCTTCGAAGGCGCCCGTCTTATCGCCGACAGCCCCCGTGAACGACCCCTTGACATGGCCGAAGAACTCCGAAGCAGCCAGGTCGCGCGGAATGGCGCCGCAATCGACCGCCACGAACGGCTTTCCGGCGCGCTTGCTCTGGCGGTGGATCAGCTGCGCCACATGTTCCTTGCCCGTGCCGCTGGCGCCGTTCACCAAGACCGACATGTTCGTCGGCGCGACGAGCCGCACATATTCGTAGAGCTGCCGCGCGGCATCGCTCTGCCCCTCGATATAGTTGGGTATATCCCCGCCCGCAGCCCGGGAAGTCTCCGGCGCCTTTTCCGGCGTTACCGGGGGGACATCGCCCACGGGCGCCGGGGCATCAAGCGCCTCGCGGATCTTTTTCAGCAATTCGTCGGGATTGACGGGTTTGGCGACGTAGTCGCGGGCGCCGAGTTTCATGCAGCGCACGGCGTTCTGGATCTCGGCATAGCTCGTCATTACGATCACGGGCACTTCGATCCGCTGCCCCGACATCCACTGCAAAAGGGCGATTCCGTCCTCGTCGGGCAACCGCATATCGCTCAGCACGAGCGAGAACCCTCCTTCCGCAAGAGCCGTCCGGGCTGCCGCCGCACTGGCTGCGGTCTGTGTCCCGAACCCTTTTTTCGAGAGCCAGGTCTTGAGCATCAGGCCGAAGGTGATGTCGTCGTCTACGATCAGAATCCGTTCCATATTCACGACAAAGATACCTTTTTTTGCGCTTCCGCGATAATCGCACGGATATTTTCTGCCGCCGTGCGTACCTCCCGGCATAACGTGTCGGTCAGGGGGCCTTCCCAGCTTTCCGCCGTCCGCAGCGCCGCCGCCACCTGCACGGCCCCGAGCATCGTGAAGATCGGCGTCATCTTGTGCGCCACGGCTTTCAGTGCCGCCGTATCGCCTTCGTCCAACGCCCGCTCCAGCAGGGCACAGTTGGCCGCGCCCTGCTCTGCGAAGGATTCCAGAATTCCCCGTGCCGCCGCCGTGTCGTCACCCGCATAGGCCGTCAGAGCGCTGAAATCCACTCCGTCCGCCTGTTCCGCCCCGGCCGCGGCAACCCCGCACCCGACGGGCGCCACCGCGGCATCCGCGCCGCAGACGGTGTTCAGCACGGCAACCAGTTCATTCGCCGTAAACGGCTTGCGCAGGCATCCCGCGAACCCGCGTGCCGAGAAATCCCCGGCATCCATCTCCCCGCGCGCCGAAACGGCCACCACGGGAATTGCAGAGTCGACCCCGCGCACCGCGGCCAATACGCTAAACCCGTCGGCCGACGGCATCTGTATATCGGTAAAAACAGCGTCGAACACCCCTTCGGCCACCAGTTTGGCGGCATATTCGGGATACTGGCAGCACTCGGCAGCCACCCCGGCCTGGCGGCACATCCCGGCAGTCATCTCCAGTTGCAGCGGGTCGTCGTCGATCAGCAGTACCTTCAAGTCCGGGCGGGCGGCCGTGCGGGCAGGCTGCTGCGGGCCGTCGGGTTTCTTCCCGCTGCTGCGGCCTACCGGTACCGAGACGATGAACTTACTGCCCTCGCCCAGGCGGCTTTCGAGCGAGATGCTGCCGCCGAGCAGTTTTACCAGACGGTCGACGATCGAAAGCCCCAGACCGAACCCGTCGACGCCCTGCGCCGAACGCAGGCGTACGAACTCCTGGAAAATGCGTTCTTTCTCCTCGCGGCCGATGCCCCGCCCGGTGTCGCGCACGGAGAATACCAGCCGTCCTTCCACGACGTCGGCCCGGATCGTCACACTGCCCTCGTCCGTAAATTTCAGCGCATTGGATATCAGGTTATCGGCAACCTGGCGGATCCGGAAAGGATCGCCCATCACCTCGTCCCCGGCCCCCGGCCCGGCTTCGAGCACCAGGGCGATGCCCTTTGCCTGGGCCATGGCCGCAAACCCCTCGCGGATCGTCTCGAACAGTTGTGCCGGGCAGAACGCCACGTTGTCGACGTCGACCTTGTTGATATCGAGCCGGTAGAAGTCCAACAGGCTGTTGACCAGCGCCAGCAGGTGCTCCGACGACTCCTTCATATTGTGCAGGTAAAGTCCCTCTCGTTTGCCCGTGGTGAGGCGCGAAAGCAGATCGATATACCCCATCACCGACCCCAGCGGCGCCTTGATGTCGTGCGTGATGGCCAGCATCAGTTTCTCACGCGCCGCCAGCAGCGCCTCGTTGTCGCGGTTGGCCCGTTCGAGCGCCCTCCGGTAACGGTTGCTGCGGTTGATATCCCGCAGCAGGATACCCACGAACAACAGCATCAGCACGACGGCGACGGCGGCGATACCGCCCAGCACGTACGACGACCGGCGACGGATAGCCTCCGTCTGGTCGATCTTGCCCAGCAGGAACGCCGTATCCTCGGCTTCGAAATCCATGATGAGGCGGTAAATCTTCGTATTCACCAGTTCGTTGCTGTAGCGGAGGCGCATCCCTTCGTCCCACGCCCGGTCGTAAATGCCGATGCGGTCGCTGGTCACCCGATCCTGCAACGTCCTGAGGACGATGGCGATCGTATCCTTCACGGCCGTCGCGGGGAGCGAATCGACGACCCGCTCACGGTGGGAGATCACGATGCTCGAATCCTCTTTGGGAGGACTGAACAGGTCGGCGAAACGGCGGAAGAAATTGCGCTTGCGCCGCGGCACCGCCACGGACAGCGTATCCTGCACCACCGTACGCACCGACACGCTGTCGCGCAGAACCCCCACGCTGTCCACACTGTCCGCCGGGCCGATCAGCTCGCGGATATTCTTGTCCAGCAGGCTGGCCGTAGCCGCCGAACGGATCGTCCGCCGCAGGTTCATCGTCCGCCGCTCCTTGTCGCCCAGCAGCCTCACAATGCTGTCCAGGCGCATCGTCTGGAGCGAATCCTGCTCCCCGGCCAGGTTGCGCAACGAGTCGATATAGCCGCGCACGGTGCGCAATTCACGTTTGTACCGCGCCTCGTAAGACTTGTATCCGGCGATCATCAGCTGGCCGTAACTCTCGGCTTGGTAGAGGTGGTAGAGGGTTTGTCCCACGACATTGCGCTTGGTGTGCAGCAGCGAATAACTGCCGTCGGAGGTCGAAAAACGCACCACCGCACGGTAAACATACCCGACTGAAAGGACGCAGACGGCAATCAGGATGACATAGCCCGCGACGATCTTGGTTTTGACGAATTTCGACTCTTTCATACCCCCAAAGATAGTAAAAACCGGGAAAATCCCGGCACCCGCCGATTTCGCTCCCGCACGCCCGGGCGGCACGGTGCGGCCGCCCATCCGCTCCGCGACGTCCCGCGCACAACACCGATCCCGGACAAGCCGCTCCCGCATGAGGCCGGACAGTCCGGATCCATAAAAACAAAACCGGGCCGCACGACAACGTACGGCCCGATTATTCCGCGTTTCGCGGTGCGGACTAATACTTATACCGCATCCACTTGTACAGCTCCTTGAACGTCGGCTTTTTGCCGTACATGAAGATACCCACGCGATAGATCTTCGCCGCAAACCACACCATCGCCGTAAACGAGGCGTAGAGGATCACCAGCGAGAGGATTATCTCCCACAGGGGGATGCCGTAAGGGATACGCGCCATCATCACCACGGGCGACGTGAAGGGGATCATCGAGAACCAGAAGGCCATCTGCGAGTTGGGGTCGTTCACGACCGATATCATCACCAGCAGGGCGAGGATGATCGGAATCGTGATCGGCGTCTGCAACTGCTGCGCATCCTGGATGCTGTCCACGGCCGAACCCACCGCGGCGAACATCGCCGAATAGAACAGGTAACCGCCGAAGACGAACAGCAGCAGGTAGGCGAAGATGCGGAGGATAAAGCCGAAGTCCGTAACGGCCGCTATCACCTGCAACATCTCCGGGTTCACGTCGATCGCAGCCGCTGCGCCGGGAACCCCCTGTTGCATGGCCTGCACGCCCTCCATCATTTCGGGCGGCATCATCTGCGCCACCGCAAGCGCCCCTACGACGCACAGCGCGCCCCAGATCAGCACCTGCACGACGGCAACCGACGCCACGCCGAGTATCTTGCCCAGCATCAGGTCGAAGGGCCTCACCGACGAAACCATCACCTCCAGCACGCGGCTGTTCTTCTCCTCGATCACGGACTGCATAACCATCGAACCGTAGATCAGCAGGAACATGTAAAGGATCATGCCCAGCACGAAGCCCGTTCCGGTGGCGACCACCGACGATTTGGCGTGCGCCTCCTCTTCCTGCGACTCGTCGTTGCGGAAAGTCTGCATACCGACGCGGGTCTTCACCTCCTGAAGTATCTGCGACAGGTTTTCGATGTTGTATGACTTGAGTTTCTCGGCCTCGATGATATCCTCGATCTGCCCCGTGATGTTGCTTTCGACCGACAGCGACGACGACGAATTGGCATACAGTTTCACGTTGTTGGGGTTGGTGAGGATGTCCGAACCGATGTAGAGCACGCCGAACTTGTCGGTCAGCTCCTTACGCGCGGCCTCGGTCGAAAGGTCGGTGGACTCGAATATCAGCTCCTTGCCGCTTTGCAGCCTGGGGGCTATCAGCCCGCTCTCGTCGATCACGGCGATATGTTTCTCGTCGCCGCCCGAATACTTCATGATGAGCATCGGGGCGAACATCAGGCCGACCATCAGCAGCGGCATCAGCAGCGTGGTGATGATGAAGGATTTTTTACGGACGCGCTCGTTGAATTCGCGTCCTATGATGATACCTACTTGTGACATGGTTTTACTTGTTTTTATGAGTTTTGTTCCCGAAGACATTGATCAGCTGCGCCGCGACGAGCAGCCCTACGCAGAGGTAGACCCACGGCGCAACCCGCTCCCCGGCACAGACGTCGTAAAAGAGGATGCCCAGTGCCGCGACGGCGAAGACGGAGCTGACGACCTTGCTGTTCATGACCGGCTAAAGGTTCCCGCTGACGGCGCGGATGAATATGTCGTTCATCGACGGGATGATCTCCTGGAACGAGCGCAGCTCGACGGCGTCGTTCACGGCGGCGATCACTGCGCGCACCTCCTCGTCGCGCTCGACATGGAGTTTGAGCGTAGCGTATACCGACTTGTCCTGCGAACCTTCGAGTATCTCGCAGCGGCCTTCGACGGCACGGCGCAGCGCCGCCTCATCGCCCCGGTAGGCCACTTCGAAGATGTTGGTCCCATGGCGCCGACGGATGTCGTCGACACACCCCGAGAGGATGTTGCGCGACTTGTTGATCAGCGTGATGTGGTCGCAGATCTCCTCCACGGACGACATGTTGTGCGTCGAGAAGATGATCGTGGAGCCCTTGTCGCGCAGGGCGAGGATCTCCTCCTTCAGGAGGTTGGCATTGATCGGGTCGAAGCCCGAGAAAGGCTCGTCGAAGATCAGCAGTTCGGGTTCATGCAGCACCGTGACGATGAACTGCACCTTCTGGGCCATGCCCTTCGAGAGCTCCTCGATCTTCTTGTCCCACCAGTCCTGGATACCGAACTTCACGAACCACTGCTTGAGCCGCACAACGGCTTCGCGGCGCGAAAGCCCTTTCAGGCGTGCGAAGAAAACGGCCTGTTCGCCGACCTTCATCTTCTTGTAAAGGCCGCGTTCCTCGGGCAGGTAACCGATACGGTAAACATCCGCAGGCGTGATCTCGCGGTCACCGAACAACACGCGGCCGCTGTCGGGCGCCGTGATGCGGTTGATGATGCGGATCAGCGTCGTCTTGCCGGCCCCGTTGGGGCCAAGCAACCCGTAGACCGAACCTCGGGGGATTGCGAGCGATACGTCGTCGAGGGCCTTGTGCCCGGCGTATTGCTTGGTGACATGTTCTACTGTGAGTAAATCCATGGTCGCTGAGAGTTATTTTTAGGGTTTGTTCGGCGACAAATATAACAACAATTTTTGAATATCAAAAAATATTTATCGTTTTTCGATATAATCAACATAGCAACCCGCCCGGCAGGGAAACAAAAAGGCGGCAGGGATTACCCTGCCGCCGGCATATCGATCGGGGCGGCACCCGCCTACCAGATAACCACGCGCTCCTCCTCGGGCATGAACATCTCCCCGTCGGTCATACTGAACGCATCGTAGAAATCCTGCAGATTACGCAGCGTGGCGTTCACACGCCATTTGCCCAGCGAGTGTACGTCGAGCTTCGTAAGACGTGCGATCTCCTCGTCGCGGATATTCTGCGCCCACAGCGTAGCGTAAGCCAGGTAGAACCGCTGGTCGGCGGTGAATCCGTCGATCGGCGCGGGCTCGGTGCCGTTCAGCGAGTTACGGAACGCCGTATGGGAAACGCGCAGGCCGCCCTGGTCGGCGATGTTCTCGCCCAGGCTGAGGGAGCCGTTGGCCATAATCGCAGGCTGGCCGTCCTTGGCGGGCAGCACCTCGATCGCGTCGAACTGCTTTACGAGGATGTCGGTCTTGGCCTTGAACGCAGCAGCGTCCTCCTCCGTCCACCAGTTGTTCATGTTGCCGTCCTTGTCGAAGTTGCGGCCCTGGTCGTCGAACCCGTGGGTCATCTCGTGGCCGATCACCACGCCGATGGCACCGTAGTTCACGGCGTCGTCAGCCTCGGGGTTGTAGAACGGCGGCTGGAGGATGGCTGCCGGGAAGCAGATCTCGTTGGTCGTCGGGTTGTAGTAGGCGTTCACCGTCTGGGGCGACATGTGCCACTCGTCCTTATCGACAGGCTTGCCGAGCTTCGAAATATTGTCGGCCGTATACCAGAGGCTGGCATTCACGATGTTCTCGAAATAGCTCTTCGAGGGGTCGATCGCCAGCGTCGAATAGTCCTTCCACTTGTCCGGGTAACCGATCTTCACCGTGAAGGCCGCCAGTTTTTCCTGAGCCTTGGCCTTCGTGGCGTCCGACATCCAGTCCAGCGCCGCGATATGCTGCCCGAGCGCCGTCTGCAGGTTCTTCACCAGCCCGAGCATACGCTCTTTGTCCTTTGCGGGGAAATATTTGGCGACATACATCTCGCCCACGGCCTCGGAAAGGATGCCGTTGGGCACCGACATGGCTCGCTTCCAGCGGGGTTTCATCTCCTGCTGGCCGGCCATCGCCTTGCCGTAGAAATCGAACGAAGCCTGCTGGAAATCGTCGCTCAGGTACGACGCGGCATCGTCCAGGTACTGCGCCGCGAGGTAGTAACGGATATCCTCCAGCGGAGCGTTCTTCATCAGGTCGTTGGCGTTGGCGATCGACGATTTCGTCGTCACGATGATCGTGTCGAAGTCGCCGATGCCCATGGCTTTATAGTAAGCGGGCCAGTCTATGGCATCGTAGGTCTTCTCGAACTCGGCCTTCGCCGTGGGGTTGTACTGCGCCGGTATGTCGCGCAGCTCGGTGTTCGACCACGACTTCTCGGCCAGTTTCGTCTCGATGTTCATCACACCGGCCACGGCTTTTTCGATGTCAGCCTCGGGGATGCCTGCAAGACGGAAGAGCTTGCCCAGATACTCCTTGTAGGCCGTCCGGATATTCTCGTTCTCGGGGTCGAGGTAGTAATCGCGGTCGCCCATCGTGAGGCCCGACTGCGAGATATAAAGGGCATTGATATCGCTGTTCATCAAGTCAGCCTGCACACCCACGGAAAAGAAGGGGTTGGCGATCGCCGTGTGGAGTCCGGCAATGGCACCGGTCAGCTGTGCACGGTCGCCGATAGCGAGGATCTCCCCGACGGCGTCCTTCACCGGAGCTGCGCCCTCGGCGTTCAGGCGTACCGAATCGAGCCCCATCTTATAGAGGTCGGAGATCTTCTGCTCGATGCTGCCGGGCTCGGCCTTCATCTTGGTCATCTCCGAGAAAAGCTCGTTGATACGCTTCTCGTTGTTATCACGCAGGATATCGAACGAACCGTAGCGCGAATATTCCGGTTTGAGGGGGTTGTTCTTCTGCCAGCCGCCCGTGGCGTACTCGTAGAAGTCGGCATTCGGGGCTACCGAAAGGTCGAAGTTGGCCAGGTCGATGGCGGGGGTTTTGGAGGTATTCTGACAACTTGCCATACAAGCTATTGTTGCAGCGAAAAGAATGATTTTTTTCATTGTGTTCGGGTATTTAGTGACGACAGGGGTGTCCGACCATGCCGGAACACCCCTTGTCTTTATTTCGGATCTGGATCGGAATGTCGGCTTATTTGCGGATCGCCGCCACACCCGGAAGCACCTTGCCTTCCATGTATTCGAGCAGGGCGCCGCCGCCGGTCGAAACATACGAAACCTTGTCCGCCAGGCCGAACTTGTTGATGCACGCCACCGAATCGCCGCCGCCGATGAGCGAGTAGGCACCCTTCGAGGTAGCCTCGGCGATAGCCTCGGCCACGGCGCGCGAACCGGTTGCGAACTTGTCAATCTCGAACACGCCCACGGGGCCGTTCCAGAGGATCGTCTTGCACTTGAGGATCTCCTCGCGGAACACCTTCTTGCCTTCCTCGGCGATGTCGACGCCTTCCCAGCCGTCGGGAATATTGTTGGCGGGAGCCACATCGGTGTTGGCATCGGCCGAGAATGCGTCGGCGATCAGCGCGTCGGGCGACATCACGACCTTCACACCCTTCTGCTTGGCTTTGGCCAGGATATCGAGTGCCGTCTGGAACTGGTCGGGCTCACAAATCGAATTGCCGACCTTACCGCCCTCCGCAGCCGCGAAGGTATAGGTCATACCGCCGCCCAGGATGAGGACGTCCACCTTCTCCAGGAGATTCTCGATGATGGTGATCTTGGTCGAGACCTTCGAACCGCCCAGGATGGCGCAGAACGGGCGCTGCGGGTTGAGCATAATGCCGTCGATGGCCTTCAGCTCGTTCTCCATCACATAGCCGAACATCTTGTCGTTGGGGAAATAATCGGCGATCAGCGCCGTCGAAGCGTGTGCGCGGTGCGCCGTACCGAACGCATCGTTGATGTAGCAATCGGCATACGAAGCGAGCCGCTTGACGAACTCTTTCTGCGGGCCCTCTTTGAGCGCCTTCTTGGCAGCCTTCTTCTCCTCGTCGGTAGCGTCTTCGGCCAGGCCGCGGGGCTTGCCCTCCTCCTCGGCATAGAAACGCAGGTTTTCGAGCAGCATCACCTCGCCGGGCTTGAGGTTTGCAGCCATCTCGGCGGCCTTCTCGCCCATGCAGTCGCCGGCAAACATCACCTTCACGCCCAGGCGTTTCTCGATGGCGGGGACGATCTGCTCCAGCGAGAACTTGGGATCGGGATTCTTCTTGGGACGCCCCAGGTGCGACATCAGGATGACCGAGCCGCCCTTTTCGAGCACCTTCTTGATGGTGGGGATCGCCGCACGGATGCGGGTATCGTCCGTTACCTCGCCCTTCTCGTTGAGGGGCACGTTGAAATCCACGCGGATGATCGCGCGCTTGCCTTTGAAATCGTAGTTGTCGATCGAGATCATAGCTATTTGATTTTTAAGTATTTTGTTGAAATGATTTTCGGTAAGTCCTAATTCGGGACAAATTTATGAAAATATTTTAAGAATCTGTTATTTTGATAACAGAAAAACAGGTGCCAATTTTTAATTCTTAATTTTTCATTTTTAATTGACGCCTGCCGTCTAATATTTGTACCGTATCCACTTGAACAGCTCCTTGAGCGACGGTTTCTTGCCGTACATGAAGATGCCCACGCGGTAGATCTTCGCCGCGAACCACACCATGCCCACGAACGAGGCGTAGAGCACCACGAGCGAGAGAGCGACCTCCCACAGCGGAATGTCGTAGGGGATGCGTGCCATCATAACGATCGGCGAGGTGAACGGAATGATCGAGAACCAGAAGGCCAGTTGCGAGTTGGGGTCCTTGATGACGACGAACATCATCAACAGCGCGAGGATGATCGGCAGCGTGATGGGCATTTGCAGCTGCGAGGCGTCCTGCACGTTGTCCACGGCCGAACCCACGGCGGCGAACATCGCTGAGTAGAGCAGGTAGCCGCCGAAGACGAACAGCAGCAGACTGACGAAGATCTTGACGATATAGCCCAGGTCGGTCATGGCGGCCACGGCTTGTAGCATCTCGGGGTTCATGCCGGACATCGAAGCCGCGTCGGGCATGCCCTGCTGCATGGCCTGGGCGCTCGCCATCACGTCTTCGGGCATCAGATGGGGCATCACCAAAGCTCCGACGCCGGCGATCAGCACGCCCCAGAGCAGCACCTGTACGATAGCCACCGAGGCCACGCCGAGGATTTTGCCCATCATCAGGTCGAAGGGGCGCACCGACGAGACCATCACCTCCAGCACGCGGTTGTTCTTCTCCTCGATGACCGACTGCATGACCATCGAACCGTAGATCAGCAGGAACATGTAGAGGATGAATCCCAGGACGTAACCCACGCCCGTGGCCACGGCCGACGACTGTGCCTGCGTGTCCTCCTCCTGCGACTTGTCGTTGCGGAAGGTCTGCATGTTGACCGAGGTCTTCACCTCGTCGAGGATCTGCGAGAGGTTTTCGATGTTGTAGGCCTTGAGTTTCTCGGCTTCGAGGATGCGCTCGATCTGCCCCGTGATGTTGCTTTCGAGGGAGAGCGACGACGACGAGTTGGCGTAGAGCCGGACGTTGTTCGGGTTTTTCAGGATGTCGCCGCCGATGTAGAGCACGCCGAATTTGTCGGTCAGCTGCTTGCGGGCCTCCTCGGTCGGGAGTTCCGTGGTCTCGAAACGGATCTCCTCGTCGTTTCCGAGTTTCGGGGCCACCAGCCCGCTGTCGTCGATGACGGCGATGACCTTCTCGTCGCCCCGCGAGAACTGCATGATGAGCGCCGGGGCGGCCATCAGCCCGATCATCAGCACGGGCATCAGCAAGGTGGTGATGATGAAGGATTTTTTACGTACGCGCTCGTTGAACTCGCGCTGGATGATGATGGATATGTTGGACATGACAGGATGTGATTAAGTCGTTTGTCGTTGGTTTTCGAAACTCCTCCCCTCTTCAACGGGGGATTGTCGTCTGGCCGGAACGGCTTTTCATAACGAGCCGTTCACGGCTCTGATGAAAATGTCGTTCATCGAGGGGATGATCTCGCGGAACGAACGCAGTTCGACGGCGTCGTTGACCGCGCTGATGACCCCGCGCACGTCGGCGTCGCTCTCGACGTGGAGCTTGAGCGTCCGGTAGACCGACTCCTCCTGCGTGCCGTCGAGGATTTCGCAGCGGCCCGCGACGGCCTGCCGCAGGGTCTGCTCCTCGCCGCGGTAGGCCACTTCGAAGATGTTGGAGCCGTGGCGGCGGCGGATTTCGTCGACCTCGCCCGAGAGGATGTTGCGCGATTTGTTGATCAGCGTGATGTGGTCGCAGATCTCCTCCACCGAAGACATGTTGTGCGTCGAGAAGATGATCGTCGCGCCCTTGTCGCGCAGCGCCAGGATTTCGTCTTTCAGCAGATTGGCGTTGATCGGGTCGAAGCCCGAGAACGGTTCGTCGAAGATCAGCAGCTCGGGTTCGTGCAGGATCGTGACGATGAACTGCACCTTCTGGGCCATGCCTTTCGAAAGTTCCTCCACCTTCTTGTCCCACCACTCCTGGATGCCGAACCGGACGAACCACTGCTTCAGCCGCACGACGGCTTCGCGGCGCGAAAGGCCCTTGAGACGGGCGAAGAAGACGGCCTGTTCGCCGACCTTCATCTTCTTGTAGAGACCCCGTTCCTCGGGCAGATAGCCGATGCGGTAGATGTCGTCGGGAGCGATCTCCCGGTCGCCGAACAGCACGCGGCCCGCGTCGGGCGCCGTGATGCGGTTGATGATGCGGATCAGGGTCGTCTTGCCGGCTCCGTTGGGTCCGAGCAGTCCGTAGACCGAACCTTTGGGGATGGCGAGCGATACGTCGTCGAGCGCCGTGTGCGAAGCGTAGCGTTTGGTGACGTGTTCTACTGTGAGTAAATCCATAGTCGCTGATGTTTTGTTTTTGGATCGTTACGGCGACAAATATAGGAACAAATTTTGAATATCAAAAAATATTTATCGTTTTTCGATAAAGTTTTTCGAATGTCTCTTTGCAGGACATTCGTATGGCGGGCGGGACCCCATGCAGGGGTTATGATCCGGTTCGCAGGACGACGGGGCGGACGGGGCTTTCGGATCGGCGGGAGAGGCGTCGGGCGGGTTTCGGAGATGGCGAATTTCATCCCGGGGAGCTGCCGGGAGGCGGAAATTTCCGGTGTCGGAATGCGGGCGGTGTCGAGAATCGGTTTCGGTTTTGGCCGGGGGGGTGTTCTTCGGGTTTCGTCGGTTTGGTTTGTTCGGGCGGGCGGTTTTGCCCGTTAATCGGGGACCTCGCCTGTATATAGTACGAAAAAAGACCCCGGCATACGTAACGGACACTGCGATTTTTTATCCGGGAGTGTTGCATTTGCGCGAAAATTCGTTACATTTGTACGGGCCTTCGGACGATTTCGGTTTTCGTTCGCAGAAAATAGGGCCGGGTGGGTGTTCCGCATGGTTTTGCGGAGCGCTGTTTTATGTACCTTATTTAACCCAATTTAAATTTCTAAAAATGAAAAAACTGCTGATCCTTTTCGCCTGCCTTCCCCTGCTCGGGGCCTGCACGCAAACCGAACCGGTTTCCGGAAACCGCGCTGCGGCGATCGTCGCCGAAATCCACAACCCCCGCTCCAAAAACGTCGTCGTGGCTTCGCACCGGGGCGACTGGCGCAACTACCCCGAGAACTCGATCGCCGCCATCGAATCGGTGATCGGCATGGGCGTGGACATCATGGAGCTGGACCTGAAACTCACGAAGGACAGTGTGCTGGTGCTTTGCCACGACCGGACGATCGACCGCACGACTTCGGGCAAGGGCCGCGTCTGCGACATCACCTACGACTCGATCCGGCGGTGCGTGCTGAAGACGGGCCACGGCGTGAAGACGACGCACCGTATGCCGACGCTCCGCGAGGCGCTGGAGGTGTGCAAGGACCGGATCGTGGTCAATGTCGACCAGGGTTACGAGTACTACGACCTGGTGCTGGCCGTCACGGAGGAGCTGGGCGTCACGGATCAGATTCTGATCAAGGGCAAGCGCAGCACGGATGCCGTGGCTGCGAAGTTCGCCGAGCATCCGCGCAACATGATGTACATGCCGATCATCGACATCCTCAAGCCGCAGGGCAGGGCGCTTTTCGCCGAGTATCAGGAAAAGGGCATCGCGCCGCTTGCCTACGAGGTCTGCTGGAACAAATACACCCCCGAGGTGAAGGAGTGCATGGACAAGGTCGTGGCGGGCGGCTCGAAACTGTGGGTCAACTCGCTCTGGGCCTCGCTCTGCGGCGGGCTGGACGACGATGCGGCCTTCGGCGGCGACCCGGCGGAAGTCTACGGGAAGCTGGTCGACATGGGGGCCACGATGATCCAGACGGACCGTCCCGAACTGCTGATATCCTACCTCCGCTCGCGCGGGCTGCATAATTAAGGAGCTGCAATGAACCGCATTTCCCGCTTCTACCGCATCAGCGCCCCCGCTCCCGCCCGGGAGATGGACGAGGCCGCCCGCGACAAATACTACCGCCGCCTGCGCATGCAGGCCTTCATCGCCGCCACGCTCGGTTACAGCCTCTACTACGTCTGCCGGACGAGCCTCAACGTGATGAAGAAACCGATTCTCGACAGCGGCTCGCTGGACGCCTCGCAGCTGGGCGTTATCGGCTCGGCGCTGCTGTTCGCCTATGCCATCGGCAAATTCGTCAACGGATTCATCGCCGACTACTGCAACATCAAACGCTTCATGGCCACCGGCCTGATCGTCTCTGCGGCGGCCAACATGCTGATGGGCGTGCTGGGGCTGATGCACTCGGTCATCCCCACGGCCGTGATCTTCATCGCGTTCGCCGTGATGTGGGGCCTGAACGGCTGGTCGCAGTCGATGGGCGCCGCCCCGGCGATCATCTCGCTCTCGCGCTGGTATCCGCTGAAAGAGCGGGGGACCTACTACGGTTTCTTCTCGGCGAGCCACAACCTCGGGGAGTTCTTCTCGTTCCTGTTCGTGGGTTCGATCGTGACCTTCGCAGGCTGGCAGGCGGGCTTCTTCGGCTCGGCGATAGCCGGGGCCATCGGCGTGGTCGTGATCCTGCTGATGCTGCACGACACCCCGGAATCGAAGGGTCTGCCTCCGGTGGAGGCGCTGGCGCACGAGAAACCGGCGGCCTCGGCCGACAAGTCGGTGAAGGAGATTCAGAAGCAGGTGCTGCGCACCCCCGCGGTATGGATTCTTGCCGCTGCGAGCGCCTTCATGTACATTTCGCGCTACGCGATCAACGGCTGGGGCGTGCTGTTCCTGCAGGAGGCGAAGGGTTTTTCGGACGTCGAGGCGATCTCGGTGGTCTCGATCAACGCGCTGCTGGGCATTCTCGGCACGGTGCTCTCGGGGTGGTTCTCGGACAAGCTCTTCAAGGGCGACCGGAAGGTTCCGGCGCTGATTTTCGGCGTGCTGAACGCCGCGGCGCTGGCGCTGTTCTTCTACGGAGGCAACGCCATGTGGGTCAACGTGCTGTCGATGGTGCTGTTCGGCATCGCCATCGGCGTGCTGATCTGCTTCCTGGGGGGCCTGATGGCCGTCGACATCGTGCCGCGGAAGGCTACGGGCGCCGCACTGGGCGTCGTGGGGATGACTTCCTATATCGCTGCGGGCATTCAGGACGTGGCGAGCGGCTGGCTGATCGACTCCAACATCACCGTTGCCGCCGACGGGGTGAAACACTACGATTTCGGCCCTGTGGCGATCTTCTGGCTTGCGGCGGCGGTCATCTCGTTCCTGCTGCCGCTGTTGAACCGCGGCAAGGTCAAGGAGTTTTAGAAAACCCGGAACAGATTCGAAAAAAAACGTTGCAGGGCCTTTGCCTGCAACGTTTTTTCGTTTGTGCGGAGCGGGCCGCTTTATCGGTCGACGCCCTGTTTTCCCTGCTCCGCAGGCCGGACGGTGATGATGCTGTCGACGACGAACTTCGTGAAGCCCCGCCAGGGCAGCGCCCCGAAATACTCCTTATAGTGCAGTTCGAGCGTCTTTCCCCCTTGCAGCATCAGCTCGCGCGCCAGCGCTTCGTTCTCGACCGAGAACTCGAACTCGTAGGACTGGATCGACCCGGCGGCTTTCGAGCGGATGCCGGTCTGGATCAGTTTGCCTTCGTAGGTCTTGAAAAGCACGCCCTTGTAGACGACGTAGTTCAGTTCTCCGCTCTTGACGCCCTCGCCGAAGACGAAGAAGAACCGGAAGTAGGCAGCCGCCGCCAGCACGGCGGCAATCGTTATCGTAATCAGTACCCAATGCTTTCTCATGGTTTTCGTGCGCCGGTTTTGTCCGTGCCCTCGCCGCAAAGATAAGCATTAAATCGTGCCGCCGTGCATTTTCCGCACGCGGGTTTCCGGGCTTTTTCGTATATTTGGGCCTGTGAAGGAGTCGAAATTCGTCAAAACGAAGATCGTGGCGGGCTATCTCCTGCTGATTGCGGTCTGTATTCTCTCGGTGGGCTACGTCTACCGGGTGGCGGTCCGTTTCTCGGCGCCCGACCGCAGTTACGCTCTGCTGCATACCAAGCGCAGCGCCGTCAACCGGACCCTCTACCACCTCTACCAGGCCGAAAGCTACGGGCAGCTGATGATCGCCGGATACGCCTCTTACGAGGCGCGTTACAGGCGGGAACTGCGTACCGTGCGGGCCTCGATCGACTCGCTCCGGGCGCTGACCGTCGGCGGGGATTCGTTGCAGACGATGCGTCTGGACAGCATCACGCGGCTGATCGCCGACAAGGAGCGCCGCACGGTGAGCCTGCGCCGTTCGATCCGCGCCGGGGCCACGGCGGGCCTGCTGGACAAGAACATCCGCAGTCTGATCGGTCCCCGGGAGGCCGTCGTGGCCGATACGATCCCGTTCCGCAGCATCGTGCGGCAGGACACGACGGCCGTGCCGCGCGCCAAACGCCGCTTTTTCCAGCGGCTGGGCGATCTGTTCAGTCCCCCGGAGGCCGATTCGAGCCTCGTGATCTCGCGCCGCGAGACCATCGCCCCGGTCATCCCCGTCGACGCGGTGAAGGACACCATCGTGCTGGTGCTGCAAGCCTTGCAGGACAGCGTCACGAGCAACCGGCAGGGCATCTACGACCATGCGTGGCAGGAGGGGCTGCGGTTGAGTTACAGCAACGAACTGGTCAATACGAAGATATACCGCCTGATCATGGACTTCGAGGCCGAGGACACGGCCTACCTGATGCAGCGTATCGAGCGCAACGAGGCTTTCCGCAGACGGTCGTCGCGCATCCTGGGCGGCGTGGCCATCGGGGCCGTGGTGCTGATGCTCCTGTTCGTCGGGATGCTTTGGCGCGACATCAATCGCAGCAACCGTTACCGCCGCGAGCTGGAGCGCGCCAACCGCGACAAGGAGTCGCTGCTGGAGGCGCGCGAGAAGCTGATGCTGGCCATCACGCACGACATCAAGGCCCCGCTGGGATCGGTGATGGGCTATATCGACCTGCTTGCGCGGCTGACGGGCGACAAGCGGCAGGAACTCTACCTGCGCAACATGAAAGGGTCGTCGGAACACCTGCTGGCGCTGGTCAACAGTCTGCTGGATTTCTACCGGCTGGATATTAACAAGATCGAGGTTTGCTGCGTGGCGTTCAGTCCCGCGCAGCTGTTCGAAACCATCCGTGCGGGATTTGCCGCCGCGGCCGCCGCAAAGGGGTTGGAACTGCGTCTGGAGGCTGAACCGGCCGCCGCGGGAGAGGTGTCGGGCGATGCGCTCCACATCCGTCAGATCGCCGACAACTTGATTTCCAACGCCTTGAAATTCACCGACGAGGGGTCGGTGACGCTCCGCGTGGACGTGGTGCGGGGGCGGCTGGTCTTCTCGGTGCGCGACACGGGCCGCGGCATCGGCCGCGAGGAGAGGGAACGCATCTTCGCCGAGTTCGTGCGTTTGAGTTCGGCGCAGGGAGTCGACGGATTCGGGTTGGGGCTGTCGATCGTCGACCGTCTCGTGAAGTTGTTGGACGGTACGATTTCGCTCGAAAGCCGTCTCGGAGAGGGGAGCAAATTCATCGTGTCGGTCCCCGTCGGTGAAGCGGCGGCCGGGAGTGCGGCTGCCGGAGCCGAAGAGTCTGCGCCCCAGGCGGGACTGCGCGTGCTGCTGGTCGATGACGATCCCCTGCAACTCGAAATGACCGCCGCGATGTGCCGCCGTGCCGGGGTCGGATGCGAGAGCTGCCAATATCCCGAGTATGTCGCCAAACTCGTCGGCGAGAGCCGTTTCGATTTGGTGCTGACCGATTTGCAGATGCCGTCGGCCGACGGGTTCGGCGTGCTGGAGGCGGTGCGCGGGGTCGATCCCGGGCTGAAAGTGGTCGCCGTGTCGGCGCGCGGGGACCTGGGCGCTGCGGATTTCGCGGCCCGGGGTTTTGCGGGGTGCCTCCGCAAGCCGTTCACTTACAGCGAACTGATGGCGGCGATACGGGCGGCCTGCGGCAGCGGGGAGATCGTCCCGCAGGGCGGGGACCCGGAGATCCCATCGGCGGACGGGGTCGATTTTACGGCTCTGACGGCCTATGCCGGGGACGATCCCGAGGCGGCGCGAAGCATCCTGCGCTCGTTTGCCGAACAGACGGCGGGAAATTGCGCGGAGCTTGAAAGGGCGCTCGGCGAGGGGGATGCCGCGACGGTGAAGACGCTGGCGCACAAGATGCTGCCGATCTTCACGATGCTCGGGGCGGCGGAGGTCGCCGAGACGCTGCGCCGGGGCGAGACGTGCGAAGGGCCGTTGCCGGAGGCCCTTTGCGGCGAACTGCGTGCGGCGGCGGGAAAAATCCGCGCGATTGTCGCGGAAGCTGAAAAAACGCTATCTTTGTGAAGCCTATGGAAGAGCGGATTCTGATTGTCGACGACGATATTACTTTTGCCCTGATGCTGCGCACGTGGCTCTCGAAACGCGGTTTCGGAGTCGGGACCGCCTCGTCGGTGGCGGCGGCGCGCACGGCTCTTGAGGCGGGAGGCTTCTCGCTCGTGCTGAGCGACATGCGCCTGCCGGACGAGGACGGCATCGCCCTGCTGCAATGGATGGCGGGAGCGGGTGTCGCGGCGCCGGTGATCGTGATGACGAGTTACGCCGAAATCCAGAACGCCGTGCGGTGCATGAAGCTCGGCGCACGCGACTATGTGGCCAAACCGGTGAATCCCGACGAACTGCTGAAAAAGATCCGTGAAGCGTTGGATGTTCCGGCGGCGCCGGCCGCGAAATCCGCTTCGAAGCCCGCGCCGCGTGCGGCCGGGAGCTTTTCGGAGCAGCCGCTCAACTACATCGAGGGCCGCAGCGACGCCGCCCGGCAGTTGTACGAACACATCCGGCTGGTGGCCCCGACCAATATGTCGGTGCTGGTCAACGGTGCGAGCGGCACGGGCAAGGAGCATGTGGCGCAGTTGATCCACCGGGAAAGCAAGCGGGCCGGAAAGCCCTTCGTGGCGGTCGACTGCGGGGCCATTCCCCGCGATCTGGCGGCTTCGGAGTTTTTCGGTCATGTCAAGGGGGCCTTCACGGGGGCTTTGGCCGACAAGACGGGCGCTTTCGAGGCGGCCGACGGAGGCACGCTGTTTCTCGACGAAGTAGGGAACCTGGGTTACGAAACGCAGGTGCAGCTGCTGCGCGCCCTGCAG
>ERZ1673722.961-NODE-961-length-32694-cov-7.282699_pt1 | contig 32694 bp, 28 predicted proteins | sample MGYA00580222_ERZ1673722 | MGnify/ENA primary metagenome ERZ1673722 (study PRJEB41218, sample SAMN15661750) | gut metagenome | host: Homo sapiens | place: Canada: London | collected 2015-08-20/2019-03-30 | study: EMG produced TPA metagenomics assembly of... | reverse complement strand
CATGCTCGTAGCCGCCGAGCGCAAGCGCCTGCTCGATAAGCGGCGAAAAGTCCTTGCGTCCGCAGGCATCCGCCTCAATGTGGCGCAGACCCTCATAGCCGACCACCGATGTGGTGTACACACGGTCCCGATAGCTCGGCCGCTGCGGCATCAGGCAGTTCGTCGTGAACAGGATGGGCGCCGGGATGTTCTCGAACTCGCGCTGCTGGCTCTGCCACGCCGTGCCGAAGTTACCCACAAGCTGTGGATACTTTTTCAGTCCCGGATAGCCGTGCGCAGGCAGCATTTCGCTGTGCGTATAGATATTAATGCCCCTGCCCTCGGTCTGCTCGAGCAGCTGCGCAAGATCGGCCAGATCATGACCCGAAACCACGATGAACGGGCCTTTTTTGATGTCGGTCGGCACCTTTGTCGGCTGCGGCGTACCGAAGGTGCCGGTGTTGGCACGGTCGAGCAGCTCCATGCAGCGGAAATTCATCTGTCCGAATTCGACGATGAGCGCAAGCCATTCCTCCACAGAATGCGGCCGGTTGACCGCACACAGTCCCTTATAAAACCACGCGCTCACCTCGTCGTCCACGTAGCCGAGGTTCATCGCGTGATGCGCATACGCCGCCATGCCCTTCATGCCGAACAGCAGCGTCGACCGCAGAGAGACCGTATCCGTGTCGCCCTTCCAGAGCTCCACGACCTTGCACGGCGCGCCGCCGAAGCTGTCGCGTTCTGCGCGCACGCGCGCGGTAAATTCCGCGATCGCACGATTGTCAAAATTGACGTTGGTCAGTGTGGTGAACAGACCGTCCGCCAACAGCCGGTCGGCCGTCGGCGTGCGCTGTCCGGCCGCTGTCGCCGCCTCCGCCAGACCGATCAGCTCGCGTACCAGTTCGTCCTGTAAATGCGCTGTCTCCGGCTGCTTGCCGCACACACCTGTGCTGACGCAGCACTTTCCGCCTGCCGTCTGCTGACACTGAAAGCAAAACATTTCTGACATGAAAACACGCTCCTTTTTCGGATAGTGTTTCCCACGGAACAGATGTTATGCAGATAAATGTGCTCTCGCAGCTGTTCATCCCGCTCCATCTGACCTTAATAAAAATCCGCGAACTGACGCTATCAAACAGTTCACAGTCTGATATAATGGATAAAAGATGAATATGGAAAGCGAGAGAAAACAGTTATGGATTTAAAACGAATCGTGCGCATCGCCATGATGGCGGCGCTCATTTTCGCCGGAACGTACACCTTTAAGATACCGATCGCCATCACCGGCGGCTATACGCATCTGGGTGACTGCGCGATCTTTGTCGGCGTTATGCTGCTCGGCCGAAAGGACGGCGCACTTGCGGCGGCGCTGGGTGCAGCCCTCTCCGATCTGCTGAGCGGCGCGATGCTGTGGGTCCTGCCGACCTTCATCATCAAGGGCATTATGGCGCTCATCATGGGTCTGGCCGTAGAAAAGCTCATGCCGGAGCACAGGTACGGCTGGCTCATCGGCGAGGTTCTGGGCGGTGTCTGCCAGATCGTCGGCTATCAGCTCGTCAAGATCGTGCTCATCAGCCCTGCGGCGGCAATCGCCACCATTCCCACCATCACCATGCAGACGATTGCAGGTATCGTTATCGCCTCGGTCGTGATCACGATCATGCAGTCCTCCAACCTGATCGAGCGCCTCAAGCGCAGCTGAGAGGAGCGGCAATATGAAAAAGATCGATGCACATGCACATATCGGTGACTTCGGCAGCTGGGCCGGCGTAGACGGCTCTCCCGAGCAGCTGATCGCGTTCATGGATGAATATGAAATCGAGCAGACTGTGCTCTGCGCGAAGGATCACACGGGAAACGAGGGTGTCGCGGAGGCGGCCGCCCGTTATCCGGGCCGTTTTATCCCGCTCGTGTACCTTAACCCGCTCGAGGGCGCGGACATCTGCCGCGAAAAAGTCGAGACCTATGTCGACGGAAAGGGCTTCCGCGGCATCAAGATGAATCCGCTGCGCCATGCGTTTGTAGCGGACGATACCGCGGTCGATCCGGTGATGGAGATGGCGCGCAGCCGTCATCTTCCTGTGTTCATTCACTCCGGCCATCCTCCGTATTCGCTGCCGTGGAGCATCGCGCTGCTCGCGGAGCGTTTCCCCGAGGTCAAGACCGTAATGATCCACATGGGTCACGGACACGGCGTTTACATCGACGCCGCGCTCAAGATGGCAAAGCGCTTCCCGAACATTTATCTTGAGATGTCCGGCATGCCGATGGGCGTAAAGATTCGTCAGGCTTATGAAGAGGTCGGTCACGACCGCATCATGTTCGGCACGGATTATCCGTTCCACCATCCTTCGGTGGAGATCCAGAAGGTCCTTACCTGCGGACTGGACGAAGCCGCCATGCAGGATGTGTTCTACAACAACGCAAAAAAGCTGCTCGGCGAATAAGAACAGCAGCGCCCCTGACCGTAGGTCAGGGGCGCTTTATACTGTCGGAAAGCTCCGGAGAGTACCGTAAGATCAAGAAATTGACACAATCCGACAGTACATGCTATAATACAGGCGGACGCTGTTACTTTTGGCGGTCAGACCCTCTTTTCCTTTCCCGCAGTCTGCGGCAGGAAGGAGGTGGCGCGTGTGCAGAAAAAGGCTTTTCAGCTTTTTGTATGTACAGCAGTTCTGCTGTACATTTTCTGTATAAAAGCGCATTGACCGCTCGGGTCGACTCCGAACGGTCAATGACTTAAAATTGACTAAACTAAGGGTTTGACTGCTGTAACAGCGTCCCTTTTCTTCTTATATTATATCCATGCGCCCCGGCTTTGTCAAGCAGCGGAGCCAGGACCGTTAAATTGACACATTTCGACGGCTCATGCTATAATACAGGCGGACGCTGTTACTTTTGGCGGTCAGACCCTCTTTTCCTTTCCCGCAGTCTGCGGCAGGAAGGAGGTGGCGCGTGTGCAGAAAAAGGCTTTTCAGCTTTTCGTATGTACAGTAATTCTGCTGTACATTTTCTGTATAAAAGCGCGATGACCGCTCGTCTGACACACGAACGGTCATCATAAATAAATTTTGATGACTTGAGGGTCTGACTGCTGTAACAGCGTCCCTTTTCTTATATTATATCCATGCGGGCCGGCTTTGTCAAGCAGCGGAGCCAGGTGCTTTTTCATACATGAAAACCACAGAAATACCGCGCAAAACGCAGAAATACTGCCTTGCGCATCCCCTCCGCGCATGGTAAGATAGTTCTGGTAAACCTCACAAGGGAGACGCACGAATCATGGCAAAAACCGCAAAACACAGAGAAATGGACATGCTGCACGGCAGTCTGGCCGGCAGGCTCATCCTTTTTGCCCTGCCGCTGGCCTTCAGCAGCATTTTACAGCAGCTTTTCAACTCCGCAGACGTCGCAGTCGTCGGCCGCTTTGCAGGCGATGCCGCGCTTGCGGCAGTGGGCAGCTGCGTCGCGCTCGTCGGCATTTTCGTCAATCTGATCGTCGGTCTGTCGGTCGGTCCGAACGCCGTGCTCGCGCTGCTCATCGGGCAGAACAGCCGCGACGAGATCAACCGCACGCTTCACACCGTGCTCACGTTCGGCGCGGCGCTCGGCGCGGGACTGATGCTCGTCGGGTGGCTGTCGGCCAGACCCATCCTCGTGCTCTCCGGCACGCCGGAAAGCGTGCTGGACGAGGCGCTGCTCTACATATTCATCTATTTTCTGAGCATTCCGTTCATGGTCGTGTACAATTTCGGCGCAGCCGTACTGCGCAGCTACGGCGACAGCCGCCGTCCCATGTACTATCTGCTGCTCTCCGGCACGGTCAACGTGGTGCTCAATCTGTTCCTTGTCATCGTGATGCAGCTCGGCGTCGCCGGCGTCGCGATCGCAACGGTCATCTCCAACGTGCTCAGCGCGGTCATGGTCATCACACACCTCATCCGCCGCGACGACGATTTCGCGTTCCGCTTCCGCCGCATGCGCATCGAAAAGGAACCGCTCCTGCGTATTTTGCAGATCGGCATCCCGGCAGGCATTCAGGGCGCGATCTTCTCCGTTTCCAACGTGTTCATCCAGAGCGGCATCAACTCGTTCGGCGAAAACGCCATCGCAGGCTCATCGCTCGCACTCAACTTCGAATATTTCACCTACGACATCGCGAATGCCTTCGCGCAGGCTGCTGTCACCTTCACCAGTCAGAATTTCGGCGCGGGCGACATCAGACGATGCAAAAGGATCTTTCGTCTCTGCCTGCTGTTCGGCATCGTATTCACCGAAATCCTGAGCGCGGTTTTCATGGTCTGGGACGATTTCTTCGTCAGCATCTACACCTCGAGCAGCGCGGTCGCCGTGTTCGCGGTCAGCCGTATGCGGCATGTCTGCTCGCTCGAGGGGTTGACCGCCACCTACGAGGTCGAAAGCGCCTCTCTGCGCGGCATGGGCCGCTCGCTCGAGCCTGCCGTTTTCACCATCCTCGGCACGGTCGTGTTCCGCCTGATCTGGATGGCGACCGTGTTCCGCCTCTTCCCGACCTATGAAATGCTGATGAACGTCTACCCTGCCTCGTGGATCTTCACCGGCGCGGCGCTCCTGATCGTATATGTGCGGCAGATGCGCCGGACGGCGCGAAGCATGTAAACCGCGTCTGTTTATGCGTCCGGGACCCAATAACAGAAAAAATCCCATGCCGTCTGAACTGTGAACTGCGGCATGGGATTTTATTCTGTTTACTGATACTCTGCGTTGAGGAAGAGCGGCTTGATGGCGACGACCTCATCATATTCCTCCTGCGAGACCTCGACGTCGGCATTCAGCGCCCTGAGGTCGTCCTTCACGACATCGAGCGCCTGCCCGGCGGTCACGGCGCGGCCGTCCATGACAGCGCGCTTCATGCGGCGCAGCACGACCGGATGCGCATAGCGCGCCGGAAGCGGAAAGTCCAGATACGCCGAAACATATTCCTGCATTTTCTGCTGCGCCTGCTCATCGTTCCGCATGATCGACGTGCGGTTGTTGCGCGCAGTGGGGAGCACGCTGAAGCCGGCGAACGTGAAGATCGCCGCAAGGCCGAACAGCGTGAAGTAGATCGCGAACGAACCGTGGCGCACAAAGGAGACGATGCCGTAGGCGAGAGCCGCGAAGCCGAGCAGGGTGATCGCCATGGCGGCCCAGCGGTAGCTGCCGTGCGTGCACTGGAAATTGCGGCGGCGTTTTGCGGCCGCGCTCAGCTGCTCGGTCAGCTCGGGGCGGCGCTCCAGATAGTCGAGCGCCTGATCGAGCGTGCGCACGGTCTTCTCTGCCTGCGCGCTCATCGGCGGACGGCTGCGCTCCTCCTCCTCGCGGCGCGCCTTCTGCTCTGCAAGGCGCTGCTCCGCCGCCGCGCTCACGCACGGAATGGAGGGATATTCGGCGCGGATGACGTTCAGAAAATCATCGACCTGCTGTTCGTATTTGAAATTGCAGACTTTTTGCTGCCCGCCGTCGAACTCAACGACCAGATAGGACAGCGTCGCGAAAATGCCCTTGCCGGAAAAGCCGCCCCTGCTCATCGCGACGCGCTTGTACACGCGCGTTACCATGGAGAGCGGGACATAATAGCGCCGGTCGATGAAAAAGCTGTTCAAATAGAGCGCGCGTCTGCCGATGCCGCACGGGCCGATCTTCCGGCAGCTTTTTTTATCCTCGGCGAGCGCCGCGTCATCTATGCGCCCGGAACCGAGCGGATAAGGTTTGAACATCATTTTCCGTCACCTCAATTACTTCTGCGGATGATTGCAGCCGGTCGAACAGAACGAACGGCCGGCTGCATCTTATTCTATCATTTATGCGTTTTTCTTCGTGCCGTGCTTTTTGGTCGCGCGAATGAACACAGCGAGCAGGATTGCTGCGAATACAATGCCGATGGGGTATGCTACGGCGGTATTGTAGATCACAGCGCCGTCTGCCGTCTTGCCGTTCAGCAGACCGCCGAGGCACTCCGGTGCGAGAATGAAGTAGGTGCAGGAGACCGCACTCATGAAGGTCGCCGGAACGGCAGCGATCCAGAAATTCTTCTTCTCGGTGAACAGGAACATAGCTGCTGCCCACAGAACGATCATCGCGAGCGTCTGGTTGGTCCAGCTGAAGTAGCGCCAGATGACCGTGTAGTCGATCAGGCCGGTCGCGTTGCCGATGCCGAGGATCGCACCGATACCGAGAACCGGTACGCACAGCTTCAGGCGGTTTGCGTAGGTACCCTGGTCGATATGGAACCAGTCGGACAGCGTCAGGCGAGCGGAACGGAAAGCGGTATCGCCGGAAGTGATCGGGCAGACAACAACGCCGATCATCGCGAGCGCGATGCCAACGCCGCCCATGGTCTTGGAGCATACGTCGTAGATCGCTGCGGACTGACCGCCTGCAAGCGCCTCTGCCAGACCGGTGTTGAGACCGCCGGTAACTTCATACAGTGCGCAGCCTGCCGCCGCCCAGATCAGAGCGATGATGCCTTCTGCTACCATTGCGCCGTAGAATACGAAGTGGCCCTGCTTCTCGTTCTTCATGCAGCGCGCCATCAGCGGAGACTGCGTGGAATGGAAGCCGGAAATTGCGCCGCACGCGACCGTGATGAACATGAAGCTCCAGATCGGCGTGCCGGACGGATGCATATTGTACATATGCGTCCAGATCTCCGGGATGGTGTAAGCCGGGTTGGTGAAGATACCGATGATAACGCCGACCGCCATGATGATCAGGCACATGCCGAACAGCGGATAGACCTTGCCGATGATCTTGTCGATCGAAATAAAGGTTGCGATGAAGTAGTACGCCAGAATAACGATCAGCCAGAACAGCGTGGTCGAGAGAACGCCGGAAACACCGTTGTTCTTGCACAGCGTAACGATCAGGCCGGCCGGGCCGACTGCGAATACCGTGCCGACCATGATCAGCAGGATGACCGAGAACACGCGCATAACGTTCTGCATCGCGTGGCCGAGGTATTTGCCGGTGACCTCCGCGATGGACGCGCCGTCGTTTCGCTCACTGATCATGCCGGAGAAATAGTCGTGTACGCCGCCGGCAAAGATGGTGCCGAAGGTGATCCACAGAAATACGACCGGGCCCCAGAGCGCGCCCTGAAGTGCACCAAAGATCGGGCCGAGGCCGGCAATGTTCAGCAGCTGAACCAGAAAGAGCTTCCACTGCGGCATAACGACGTAGTCCACGCCGTCATTGATGCGTACCGCCGGAGTCTCGCGGTCATCCGGGCCGAAGGTTTTGTCTACGATCTTACCATAAGTAAAATAGCCGGCGATCAACAGCAGTAAACACAGAATAAAGCTGATCATAATATCTCCTCCTTAAAACCGGCTGCGAAAGTGATGCTTCCGCATGAAAATTACCGAAAAGATTTTTCCCTTCCCCTCTTTCGGTAATTCCTATTATGAACCTGTGAAAATAAAATACAAGGGCAATATGTCATAATTTTAACATTGTATTTTGGGCGAATTTTCTAACCATGAAAAAACATTATAGTGCTTATGATTTTTTCGTATATTACACCGCATTTTCCTCTCTGCGTCTCCGGAAAAGCAACGCCTGTCACGGTGCATCCGGACAAAAACATCCCCCGGCTTTCGCCGGGGGATGCAGTGAAAATTTACTTTTCCAGTTCGGTCCAGTCGCGGGTCTCGCGAAGCTCGGTCCACTTCTCGAACTTGTTCTCCTTGGTCTTGTAATAGTGGCTGTTGGTGGCCTCCTGTACCGCCAGATAGAACCACTGAGAAGCATCGGAATTATCCGGCCACTTGATCATGCTGTCGAGCAGATCGCTGCTGTTCTCGGGCAGACGGTTGAGTACGCGGTTGACAAGCGTCATCGCCTCTGCGCGGGTGATATACTGGTTCGGACGGAACGTACCATCCGGATAGCCGTTGATCCAGCCCTTGTTTGCGGCGATACCGATCTCATTCTTTGCCCAGTGAGATGCGATATCCGTGAACTTCGAGGACGTATCCGTGTTCTTATCGTCGAAGCGAGCGGCGATTGCGGCAAATTCCGCACGGGTGATCGGCGCATTCGGCGCGAACGTGCCATCGTTATGACCCTTCACAATGCCCATCGAGGACAGCGTGGAGACAGCATGGTTAAACCACTGACCGCGCGTCACATCGGACAGGCTGTTGGACTGGGTGGAATTTGCGGTGCGGACTTCCTCGGTCAGCAGACGGAAGAAGATGGTCGCCACTTCTGCGCGGGTGATGTTGCCGTTCGGCTCAACGTTGCCGTTCGGGTAGCCGACGATGTAAGCATAGTGATCGTCACCGTTCAGACCGGTCGGTACATCATCCGGAATGGTAACGGTAGGTCTGTGGTGGTGGCCGCCACCGCCGCCGGAGGAGGATTTTTTCACGGTATAGGACACCGAAGGCTTCGGGAAGTCCAGAGGCTTGAGCTGCGCACCGGCGCTGTTGATGGCGTTCAGAACGGCGCGCTTATTGGTGAACAGTGCCTTGTCGGCAGGAACATCCTTTTCGCCCTTCAGATCCTCCGTGCCGTAGGTACCGGGATCGGTTTCGGGCTTGGTCAGCTTGACGGTATAGGTCAGCTGAACCGGTGCAAAATTGGAAACATTTTCGTTGATGGTCCAGACGAAAGCATCCGTATCCGGAGCGTACAGCACCTTGAAACGGCAGTTATTTTCACTCAGATTTTCGACATCATCTCCGAAATAGGTCATGTTGCCGTTCGCCTTGGATTTCAGCTCCGTGCCGCCGACAGTCAGCTTCAGCGAGCCGGGAACAAAATCGAACGCATCGCCCATCTGGTCCTCCACCGTGGAACCGGCACTGACGGCGTAGAGGATGTCGTTCTGGATTTTGTCGAAGTCTACCGTTTGGCCATTGGCCAGGTAGCGCATAAAGGCCGGACCCCAATGAAAGTCGGTCGAGCTTTCATTAGCAACTGCGTAACAGTTATATCCCATTGTCTTCGCTTCCTGATAAACCTGATAGGTCAAATACAGAGCCTTATCAATGGAGTTCGCATAATTCTTATAATTATCCTTGGGAGTACAATTTGTCGCTTTTCCACCGTAAGGATATTCATATGCCGTGCCCTGAGCCGCAACCTTTTTACCAATCTCGTTCATCCATTCAGACCAGTCATCAGGAGGATTATTGTTGTCATATTTAGATTTCCAGTTATCAGGCTCAGCCCGGCACAACCATTCATCAGCCTTAAAACTCCATGCGGTAACAGTAGGCTCCGCATTATACATATAGGTAATACCATCACTTACGAAAATCAGATATTTCCGATTTGCGGCAACCTCGGTATCCTCGTCCAGCAGCTGCTTGCCTGCAAGAAGTCCGGCGTGGGTGTTTGTTCCGCTGCTAAAGCCCTGCTTGATTGCGGCTTCAATGGTTTTGTAACCGGAATCGGTTGCAAGATCTGTAAGCGGAGCGGTCACGTTTGCCTGCTTGTTGAAGATCACAACGCCGACCTTGACCTTTGCTCCCGTTTTTGCCGTCTGCTCTTTCAGCGCAGTAAGCATACCCAGCGCCTGTTCTTCCTTCTCTGCGCTCGTGGACTTATCCAGCACGAATACCACATCCGATGCCAGCGCTTCCTCTGCGCTGGGCAGGGACAGCGTCACATTGGAAGTCCACGTGCTCGTATCCAGCGCCGTTGCGGTCTTGGATCGGGAAACGTTCCACTCAATGGGGTCGGTGCCGCCGCCGGAGGAGTTTTTCGTAAAGGTCCAGACGCCGTGCAGCGTAAGGTCTGCGGTCAGCTGCTGCTCACCGGTCAGAACCGTACCGTTATCCTTTTTCCAGCCGTCAAAGGAGAACGTACCGTTCACGCCGTCCTTCGAGCCGGACACGCTGGCCGGAACGTCTGCGACGGTGTAGCTGCTGCCGTTGACCAGCGTCTGCTTCGCCGGAGCGGTATAGCCTTCCGGCAGGTCGCCGGTAACATCATACGTCAGCGTGTACATCAGCGGATGCGCCGCCTTGAGCGAAACAGCGTGCGAATCGTTTTCTACCGGGACGTATTCGTCAGCCGTTTCCACCGTCCAGCGACCGATCTCCTCATAGCCGCCCTTACCGTCCTGAGCCGCAGCATTCCACTTAAACCAGCCATCATGATACCAGCCGGTAATCTCTGCCTTGTCGGAGGACAGAATGCGGTCGCCGCTCATGTCCTTTGCGTTCGGGAGCGTAAAGGTCGAACCGTTGAACAGCAGGTCATCACCTGCGGTCTTTGCGGTGTTATTGTACACTGCGCTGTTCGCCGCGATATTGATGTTGGACGCATTGGCGTAGATTGCACCGCCCATGTTAGTTACGGCATTGTTATTGTGCATCACAGCACCGGACTGCAGATCCACATTGATAACCGCCGAGCCACTCTTGTAAGTGAAAATACCTGCGCCGCTAGCAGCAGTATTACCGCTGACAGAACTGTTTGCCACCGTAACGCTGTGGGTGTTAGCCAGTGCATAGGCATAGATACCGCCGCCGTCGCCGGTTGCCGTATTTTTGTCGATTGCCGTGCCGTTCAGCAGGCGAATATCCGTATTGTCGGCAGCAGTACACATAGCAAAGATACCTGCGCCGCTCTGTGCCTTGTTTTCAGAAATCGAAACGTCGTCAAGTTCGATCGTTCCGGCACTGTAAGCTACGATTGCGCCGCCCTGCGATGCGCCGTTGTTATTCAACAGTTTAGAATTGCGGAGAGTCAGATTAGAGGTTGTGCCGACATACATACCGCCGCCGATACCGTTTTCAAGGTCAAGAACCGTATTGCCGGAGATTGTGGAATCGGTGATAAGGTGGTTGTGCTCGCCGGAACAGCCTTCTTCTGCTTCGTTCGGCGTATCGCCAAAATAGATACCTGCACCGTATTTTGCGGTATTTTTCTCAAAAAAGGACTTTGCAGCGTTCAGCACAGAATGTCTCAGAATCATACCGCCGCCGCAGTCCGGAGCAGTGTTCCCCTCAACATGGCAGCCATTCATGGTCAGAGAACCGTATCTAACCAGAATACCGCCGCCGTCGCTGCTGCTTCCCGTAACGCTGTTTTTGGACACGGTAACATTCTGCATGGATACATCTGCGTGCGACGCATAGATACCGCCGCCGCCGACTTCGCCATTGCCGTTGTCGCCGACTGTTTCATTACCCGTTATGGTCAAATCTTCGAGCTGAACGACTGCACTGTCGATTGCGAAGCCGCCGCCATTCTGCGGATTTCTGCCGCCGGTAACCGTACCGTTTTTCACGGTAACCTGCGGTTTATCACCGGAAATGGTTACAACAGCCGCCTCTGCGTCACCATCACCCGACAGCGTATGCCCGCCGAGGTCGAGCGTCAGAGACCTGTTAATCTCGATATTTTCCGTAACATCATGGAGCATGACGATAGTGACATCGCTGTTTGCATCATAAATGTTTGCAGCAGCAAGCGCACCGGCAAGAGTCGGATACTTGTTCTCACCGATCTTTGCAACGCATGTCTGCTCAGTGCCGCCGCCCTCGGTGGACTGACTCTGCCCCGGATTTGTCGTATCCGGCGTATTTTCATCCGCTAACGCGAACGGAGACATTGCCAGCAGCATGGACGCCGCCAGAATACTGGCTAATAATCGCTTGTTCTTTCCTGTTTTCATCATGAAAATCCCTCCTTCAGTAGCAATAGACTACTATGAAGAAGCTGCATCAGGAAACCGGCTGCCATGCGGAAAGAGACTTTCCGTTTAGGCCCTTGGCTTTGCGAAACCGGCTTTCACCGATCGTGCCCTTGTCTGTACAACCTGCTCTTCAACGAGTAGCACAGATGATTGTGTTTTTCCTGGAACTGTTTTGGACAGTACAGAGACGATTCAGCTTCCAAATAAAACCCCCCCTTACAGCGCGCACGGCTCTGCAAGGAGGGTACAAAGTATCGTCGGCAGCCGGCTGCCATGCGGAGGACAAGCTCCGTTTAGGCCCATCTGGCTTTGCGGCACCGGCTTTCACCGGCTGTGCCTTTATCTGTACCTGCACCCGTTCCCGGGAGTCATGCACAGATTTTCAGTTGATGTCTGCTGTTTAAGACGATATGCGAAGCGCGCATACCGAACTTCGCTGCACGGACGGACAAAAAGTCCCGCGTCAGCGCTGTCTAATTTTTCCTATATAAAGTGTACCCCATTGCAGGCAGCTTTGTCAACCGTTTTTCCTGTAAAAGAAGAAAACTCCCGCAGCGCGCAGGCGGCAATGACTAAAGTTTACAGAAATTTTGTTTTTTCTCCTTTAAATCTCCTTTTAGATGGTATATACTTTTTCCATCACAGGAAAGGATAGAGAAACTATGTTACACAGCAAAACAATGACGCAGGTCCTCCTGCTGCTGCTCGGCGGCGCGATGGTCCTGTTCGGCGTCTGGCGTGGTGAGGCCGGCGTCGTGTTATCCAAGGCGATACGCCTGTGCATGGAGTGCGTCGGCATTGGGTAAAAGACCGCTCCCCCTGCTCGTCCGCCTGCGCGGCGCGATACAGGCCGCCGCCGCCCTGCTCACCAATATCCACCTGCCGAATTTCCTTTCCGGCAGGCTGTATCAGGGCAACGGCAAGCGGGTCTGTGTGCCCGGACTGAACTGCTATTCCTGCCCGGGCGCGGCGGGCGCGTGCCCCATCGGCGCGTTTCAGGCAGTCGTCGGCTCGTCCGGCTTCCGCTTCTGCTATTACATCACCGGCCTGCTGATCCTGCTGGGCGTGCTGCTCGGACGGTTCATCTGCGGCTTTCTCTGCCCGTTCGGCTGGCTTCAGGAGCTGCTGCACCATATCCCCTCCCCGAAGCTGTCCTCCAAACGGCTGAAGCCGCTGCGGTATCTCAAGTACGCCGTGCTGCTCGTGATGGTAGTGCTGCTGCCGACCGTTCTGGTGAACGAGCTCGGCATGGGCGACCCGATCTTCTGCAAATACCTGTGTCCGCAGGGAATCCTCGAGGGCGCGATCCCGCTCGCCCTGGTGAACACCGGCATTCGCTCGGCGCTCGGCGCACTGTTCACCTGGAAGGCGGCTGTGCTGGCCGCCGTGATCCTTCTCAGCGTGCTGTTCTGGAGGCCGTTCTGCAAATGGCTGTGCCCGCTGGGCGCGTTTTACGCGCTGTTCAACCGCGTTTCCCTGTTTCAGATGCAGGTAAACTCCCATCGCTGCGTTTCCTGCGGAAAATGCGCGAACGTCTGCCCGATGGATGTGGACATCACACAGAATGCAAACCACGCCGAGTGCATCCGCTGCGGCCGATGCATCAAGGCCTGCCCGGCAGAGGCGATCTGCTACCGGTACGGCTTCGGCAACGAAAAAACAAAGGAGAACTCATAAATGAATATCAAACGTGCAACCGCCCTTGCCCTCAGCCTGAGCCTGCTGCTGGGCGCCGCTTCGTGCGGCAAGTCCGACTCTGAAGCTGCCGATACCGGCAGCAAGACCTCCGCAGAGCTGCTCGAGGAGGAAAATGCCATCCTCGACGCACATCAGCAGCTGTGGGATCAGGTTTTCGCCTCCATGGACAAATCCTCTCCCGCAACGGCGAAAAACTACGGCGATGTCCTGCTGAGCGCGCTGGAGAACTGCCGGGACAGTCTCTCCGACGGGGATTATCAGATGCTGAAAAGCGATGCTGAGAGCATCCGCTCGATCGAGGAGCAGATCGCGGCCCTGCCCGCCGACGACAGCGCCGGCCAGAGCGAAACGGCCGCGGCCAGTGCGTTCCCGGAGTTTACAGGCAAGGATCTCGACGGGAATGCGGTCGACAGCAGCCTGTTCGCGAACAACGCCTACACGGTCGTGAACTTCTGGTTCAGCGGCTGCAAGCCCTGTGTCGCTGAGCTGGGCGAGCTGGACAAGCTGAACCAGACCGCGAAGCAGCAGGGCGGCGAGGTGATCGGCATCAATACCGAAACGCTCGACGGCAGCGCCGATGCCATCGCCACCGCAAAGGAGATCCTGCAAACCAAGGGCGCGACCTACCGCAACATCTATTTCGATTCCTCGAGCGACGCCGGTACGTTCGCCCTCGGCATCATGGCCTTCCCGACGACCTATGTATTCGACCGGAACGGAAACGCAGTCGGCGAGCCGCTGCTCGGCGGCATCGACAACGCCGATAATCTGGCGCAGCTCCAGAAAAACATCGACGCCGCCCTCGCCGCCGATCAAAAATAAGACAGAGCACAGCTAAGGCAATACCGCATAATTGAACAAGAGCGATTTGCGAGCAAATTTTGCGTTCTGACAAGGCGCGGTTTTGCGGTAATACTTGATGTATTACCGTGAAATCGCAACAAAGTCAGGGCACAAAATTTCCGCAAAGCGCCGCAGCTTTAATTGTGCGGTATTGCCTTAAAGGGGCTGACTCAGGTGATTTCATGCAATCATTCTGAGTCAGCCCCTGCTTTTTTATCGAAAAAGCGCCTGCTCCGATGTTCCATCTGATGACACCGGGGCAGGCGCTGGGAGAGAGGTCAGCGGGTCGCCTTGAGTCGTGCCATGGCACGAGCCAGCGCCGCCTTGGATAGATGATATTCACGAATACTCTGCTTCTGGCGCAGACGCTCCTCGGCGCGCTCGCGGGCGCGCTCGGCACGCTTGCGGTCGATCTCCTCGGGCCGCTCTGCGCTGGATACCAGCAGGATGACATAGTCCGGCATGATCTCGGCAAAGCCGTCGCTGACGACCACCTCGTGCCGGACGCCCTCGGCGTGAAACCGGACGGTGCCCGGACGAAGTGCGGTAACGACCGGCTCATGCCCCGGCTGCACGCCGTATTCACCGTCGAGCGCAGGCATAACCAGACTGTCTGCCGGTCCGGTATAGAACTGCCGGTCCGGCGTGATGATCTCCAGATAGAAGGTGTTTTCCATCAAAGCGCCCCCATATCCTGCGCTTTCCGGCGAACCTCGTCCACTGTACCGACCATGGAGAAGGCAGCCTCCGGATACTGATCCAGTTCTCCGCCGAGCAGGGCTTCAAAGCCGCTGATCGTGTCCTCCAGGGTCACATAGCGGCCCTCAAGGCCGGTGAACTGCTCCGCTACCGAGAACGGCTGCGAGAAATACTGCTGCATCCGGCGGGCGCGGTCGACGATGCGTCGGTCGTCCGCTCCCAGCTCCTCCATGCCGAGGATGGCGATGATGTCCTGAAGCTCACGATAGCGCTGCAAAAGCTCCTGCGCGCCGCGCGCGACCTTGTAATGCCGCTCGCCGACAATATCCGGCTCCAGAATGCGCGAGGTGGAATCCAGCGGATCTACCGCCGGGTAGATGCCCTGCTCGACGATCTTGCGGGACAGCACGGTCTTTGCGTCCAGATGCGTGAAGGTCGTGGCCGGAGCCGGGTCGGTCAGGTCGTCCGCCGGGACATAGACCGCCTGAACCGACGTGATCGCGCCGTCCTTTGTGGAGGCGATACGCTCCTGCAGCGCGCCGACCTCATCGGCCAGCGTCGGCTGATAGCCGACCGCCGAGGGCATACGGCCCATCAGCGCGGAGATCTCCGAGCCGGCCTGTACATAACGGAAGATATTATCGATAAACAGCAGCACGTTCTGCTTTTTCACATCGCGGAAGTATTCCGCCATGGTCAGACCGGTCAGCGCCACGCGCATACGTGCTCCGGGCGGCTCGTTCATCTGGCCGAACACCAGCGCGGTCTTGCTCAGTACGCCGGATTCCGCCATCTCGCGCCACAGATCATTGCCCTCGCGGGTACGCTCGCCGACGCCGGTGAAGATCGAGTAGCCGCCGTGCTCGGTGGCGATATTGTGGATCAGCTCCTGAATCAGGACGGTCTTGCCGACACCCGCGCCGCCGAACAGGCCGATCTTGCCGCCTCTGGCATACGGCGCGAGCAGGTCGATGACCTTGATGCCGGTTTCGAGGATCTCGGTCGTCGGGTTCTGCTGGGCAAACGCCGGCGGAGCGCGGTGGATCGACCACTTTTCCTGCGCCTCGACTGTTCCCTTTTCGTCGATAGCCTGCCCCAGCACATTGAACATTCGTCCCAGCGTCGCTTCACCGACCGGCGCTTCGATGGTGCGGCCGGTGGACAGCACCTCGTCGCCGCGGCCGATTCCTTCACTCGGGGAGAGCATAATGCAGCGCACCGTGTCACCGCCGATATGCTGTGCGACCTCCATCATGCGCACCTGCCCGTCCGGTGCAACAGACAGAGCCTCGTTGATCTCCGGCAGACTGCCGCCCTCAAAGGCAACATCTACGACCGGGCCGGTCACCTGCACTACGGTACCTTTGCGTTTCATAGTTTTTTCCTCACTTTCTATGCGCGGCTGCCGTCCGCCAGAAAACGGACGGTTCGCGTCGGAATCGAACGGCGCGGCTGCGGCGTCTCTGTCGCGCTGCCCTGCGTGCCGCCGACGATCTCGGTGATCTCCTGCGTGATGGCGGACTGCCGTGCGCGGTTGTAATGCAGCGAAAGCGATTTGAGCATATCACGCGCGTTGTCCGTCGCGGCATCCATAGCCGTCATGCGGGCATTCTGCTCGGCGCAGAACGACTCGACCAGCGCGCCGAACAGCTCGCCCTTGATGCAGCCCGGCACCAGATGCTCGAGCACCCGGTCGGCCGAGGGCATATACTGCACCGTCTGATGATACAGGCCGTTCTCGCCCGGACGCGGCTCCCACGGGAACGCATCGATGTCCAGCGGGAGCAGCTTCTGCACGCGCGGCTCGAGCCGCATGGGCGTTACCATTTCGGTGTAAACAACGTACACGTCGTCCAGCTGTCCTTCGCGGAACAGACGGATGAAAATATCTGCAATATCACGGGCGCGGGCGATCGTCGGGTCCTGCACCGTGAACATGAACTCGCCGTCCACGCGGATGTCGCGCTCGGCAAAGTAGGCGCGTCCCATCTGACCGATCAGGAACAGCGTGGGGTCGTCCTCCTGCGCCAGCTGCTCCTCGGCCAGCCGGAGCACATTGTGGTTGTACGCGCCGGCCAGTCCCTTGTCGCCCGTGATAACGATGTAGCCGGCTTTGCGGCGCTTGACCTCGGGACGCTTGTCGAAATAAATATGCTCGATCTCGGGAGAATGGTGCAGGATATCCGCGATTGTGGATCTGATCTTGAGAAAATACGGCTGTACATTGTTCAGCTGCTGCCTTGCCTTGCGCATCTTGGAGGACGAGATCAGATACATCGCGTTCGTGATCTTGAGCGTCTGCTGCACGCTGTCAATACGGGTTCGGATCTCCTTTATGCCTGCCATGCTGCGCTCACCTGTTCTTTATAGGTCTCGAGTGCCTTCCGGATCTGCTCGGCGGCCGTTCCGGTCAGGGTGCCGGTGGACTGGATCTCGGTCAGCAGCGCATCCGGCAGGCTGTCCGCGAAGTCCTGCACAAAGCCGCGCACGCGGTCGAGCGGTACATCGCGGAGCAGGCCGTTGGTGGCCGCATACAGAATGACCGCCTGCCGCCATACCGGCATCGGATGACACAGCGGCTGCTTGAGGATCTCCATCAGCCGTTTGCCGTGCTCGAGCGCCTGCTGGGTGTCCCTGTCCAGATCCGAGCTGAACTGGGTGAATACCTCCAGCTCGCGGAAGCGGGCAAGATCGATGCGCAGCGTACCGGCGGTCTTTTTGATGGCCTTGGTCTGAGCGGCGCCGCCGACGCGGGATACCGACAGACCAACGTTGATCGCCGGGCGCTGACCGGCGAAGAACAGGTCGTTTTCCAGATAGATCTGACCGTCGGTGATGGAAATGACGTTGGTCGGGATATAGGCGGAGACATCGCCCGCGAGCGTTTCAATGATCGGCAGGGCGGTCATCGAGCCGCCGCCGTATTCCGGCGTCAGCCGGCACGCGCGCTCGAGCAGGCGGGAATGCAGATAAAATACGTCGCCCGGATATGCCTCGCGGCCGGGAGAGCGGCGCAGCAGCAGCGACAGCGTGCGGTAGGCGACTGCGTGCTTGGACAGATCGTCGTAGACGATGAGCACATCGCGTCCCCTGCTCATGAAATACTCACCGATCGCCGCGCCGGCATACGGCGCGATATACTGCTGCGGCGCACCGTCCGCCGCAGTGGCGGAAACGATGATGCTGTAATCAAGCGCGCCGTATTTCTCCAGCGTGCCGCGCAGACGCGCGACCGTGGACGCCTTCTGACCGATGGCCACATAGATGCAGATCATGTCCTGTCCCTTCTGGTTCAGGATGGTGTCGATGGCGATGGAGGTCTTGCCGGTCTGGCGGTCGCCGATGATCAGCTCGCGCTGACCGCGTCCGATCGGCACCATCGCGTCGATGGCAAGGATGCCGGTCTGCATAGGCTGGTTGACCGGCTCGCGCGATACCACGCCCGAGGCCTCGCGTTCGATCGGGCGGCGCTCGGTCGTTTCGATCGGGCCGAGCCCGTCGATCGGCTCGCCGAGGGCGTTGACCGTGCGTCCGATCAGCGCCTCGCCGACCGGAACGTCAGCCGCGCGTCCGGTGCGCGAAACGGTCGAGCCTTCATGCAGGCCGTCCTCGCTGCCGAGCAGCACCACGCCCGCGCTGTCGCGCTTGAGGTCGAGCACGATGCCGCGCACGCCGGTATCGAACTGCACCAGTTCGCCGTAGACCGCGCGGTTCAGTCCGTATACGGTGGCGATGCCGTCGCCGACCTCGATGACCGTACCGGTCTCGTCACAGCGCGTTCGGTTGTCATACTGTTCGATCTCCTCGCGGAGAATGGATAAAATCTCGTCTGAATGGTTCAATGGTTTTCACCCCTTACAGGTCATGCGCCAATGCGCGAAGCTGTCCGCGCACGCTTTTATCGTATGTTACGCCGTCGATCTCGGCGGTAAAGCCGCCGAGCAGCGTTTCGTCCGTCACAATCTCGAACGTAACCGCGCGGTAGCCGTGCCGTGCGCACAGCAGGCGGGCCAGTGCGCCGAGCGACTGCTCCTCCGGCTCACGGGCGCTGCGGAATACGCACAGACCCTCGCCGTTTTCGCGCAGCTCGAGCAGACGGAACTGCCGGACGATCTCGGGCAGGAGCGCAAAGCGGTTTTTGTCCGCCAGCAGCAGATAGAAATGCCGCAGCTCTCCCCGCGCGTCAAAAGCGGGCAGACGGGCCAGCACGGCCTTTTTCTCCCGTGCCGACACGGCGGGCGAGCACAGGGCGTCCCACAGCTCCGCACAGCCGGTCAGGCAGTCGGCGGTGCGCCGCAGCTCGCTCAGCGTGCACCCGGCATGGCGCAGCGCCCCGGCATACTGTACGGCGGTCGAATTCATCGTGCAGCCTCCGTTTCTTCGCGCAGGAAATCGTCGATCATGGCGCGGTCAGTGTCGCTGTCGAGCGTCTGCCGGGATACCTTTGCGGTGGTCAGCAGAACGAGAGCCGCGAGCTCCTTTTTCGCCTCGCGGAGCATCTGCGCCCGCTCGGATTCACGGCGCTGCGCCGACTGCTCCTCCAGACGCTGCACGGCGGTGCGGGCCTCCGCGACCATGCGGTCGTATTCCTGCTGACCGCGTGCGCGGGCGTCCTCTATGATCTGCGCGGCCTCCGCCTTCGCAGAGGCGAGCTGCGCCGCATGCGCGGTCTGCTGCTGCTCGGCCTCGGCCAGACGCCTGTCCGCCTGATCGAGCGTGTCCGATACCTCCTGTGCGCGGTCGTCCAGCATTCTGGTGATCGGCCCGAACAGGAACTTCTTCATCAGCACGAACAGGATCAGCAGGTCAACAAACACCCAGATGATCTGTGCATTTAGATTGAGGATCATTCGATCTCACCCCGATCAATTCATGAAGATGAGCAGGATAGCGATCAGGAAGCCGTAGATGGCGGTTGCCTCAGCCAGCGCACAGCCGAGGATCAGGTTCTTGCTGATCTGGCCCGAGGCCTCCGGCTGACGGGCGATGGCCTCCGAAGATTTCGCGGTCGCGTAGCCGATACCGAGACCGGCGCCGATGCCGGTCAGAACTGCGATAGCTGCACCAATTGCAATACTCATTTTTTGTAGTCCTTTCTCAAATAAAACAGTGGTTACTCAAGCGATTCCGACAGGAAAAGCGTTGTCAGGAAGACGAATACGACTGCCTGTATCATGCCGTCGAACACATCGAAATACAGGCTCAGCGGGATGGGCACAACGACCGGAACGACCATCTTGACCAGCTCCATGATGACGAAGCCGGCGAAGATGTTGCCGAACAGTCGCATGCAGAGCGACAGCGGCCGGATGCCGATCTCCATGATGTTGAGCGGCGTGACGACCGCGACCGGCTCGCTGAACTTCTTCAGACCGCCGCGCAGACCGTGGAAGCGGAACTGCGCGCCGTAGATCAGCAGGGCGCTCATGATCGCCAGACCGGCGGTCACGTTCAGGTCCTTGGTCGGCGGGGTAACGCCGAACAGCCCGGCCATGTTCGCCAGCGCGAGATACAGACCGACCGTGCCGAGATACGGCGCGAACGCACGCCAGTATTTGTCGCCCAGCGTGTCGCGGCAGAAGCCGTTGATGAAGCCCACCAGCATTTCGGCGGCCGCCTGCCGGCGTCCCGGCCGTTTTCGCAGCCCGTGCGTCAGCCAGACGGCGAGCAGGGTCAGCACCGCTATGATGACCCAGCTTACCACGGCGGATTCCGGTACCGGTATCCCGCCAAACAGCGGAATCTCGAACGCAATGTGGGTTTGCAGCTCGGCATTCAATTCCGCTTTGATTTCTCCCAAAGGGCATCACCTCGTTTGTTTTGCTTTGCGTTCCTATTGTAGAAATCCGACGGGTTCTGCGCAAGCTTACGAAAATAAAAAAAATAAACCCGCGCAATTTGACGGGTTTCATAAAATTTTCGAAAGGGATTTGATGAACTTTGACCAGCGTGCTATGATATAAAATAGCTTTTCCAAAGGGGGAAATGAAATTGACAAATGCACACTCATCCGGCTCGCTGCACCGGCGTGTGCGCCGGATGCTGATCCAGTGCATCGCCATCGTGGTGCTGCTCTCGACGTCGGTCGGGCTCGGCATCGGCCTGTATCAGGATGTGTACGCACGCGATCAGCTGCTGTCCAACGCCGCCCAGATGGCGGCCGACGCGCCGCTCCTGACGGATACGATCCAGACCGATACCGCGCAGCAGTATCTCGAACGTACCGTCCGCCGCGTCGCCGCGGTGGATATGCTCGGCATATATGACGTACAGGGCAGCCCTTTGGTATTCTACGATCTCGCCGCCGGCGAAGGAGAGGCGTCCGTGCTGCCGACCCTGCGGGCCGATACGGTCCGCCGCCTGTACAGCGAGCAGATACCGCTGCTTTCCAGCGATGAGATGCCGGAGGGCGCCGACCGCTGCGCCTACGCCGTGGTGCGCGATGAAAACGGACAGGCGTTAGGCATCGTGATGGCGGGTCTGTATCTGCGCTCCTATCGCCGGACGGTGCTGCGCGTGCTGCTGTTCTACTGTCTGATCACCCTGCTCGCGCTCGGTGTCGGCAGTCTGCTCAGCGTGCGCTTCTCCAATCATATCAAGCAGGAGCTGCTCGGCTATGAGCCGGATGCGTTCCGTCAGCTGTTTTTGCAGCGCATGGATATCCTCGACGCGCTCGACGAGGGTCTGCTGGCCATTGATTCGCACAGCACGATCACCTATATCAACCGTGCGGCGGCGGACATCCTCAGCATCCGCACGAGTGATGCGCTCGGACAGCCGCTCAGGGCGATCTATCCGCGTTCGACCATCGCGCGCGTCATGCAGACCGGAAAAAGCGAGTACAACATCAGTCTGGAATCCATCAAGCACGTTTCGGTCATATCCGACCGCATGCCGCTCTGGCACGACGGGGAGATCGAGGGCGCGATCGCTATTTTCCGCAACCGCACCGAGGTCACAAGGCTGGCGCAGGATCTGACCGGCGTACAGCATATCGTGGAGGCGCTGCGGGCGTATACGCACGAGTTCACCAACAAGCTGCATGTCATTCTCGGTCTGCTCCAGCTCGGGGAAAACAGGCAGGCCGAGGAATACGTTCTGCGTCTGACGAAGACGCGCGCACACTCGATCAGCTATATCTCCGAGCGCATTCAGGAGCCGTCGGTCGCGGCTCTCCTGATCGGCAAGTCATACCGCGCCGCCGAGCTGGGCATCCGGTTCGTCCTCGACCCGGCCAGCGAGCTGCGCGGGGACGGACAGTACCTGCCGGCCAGCAGCCTGATCACCATTCTCGGCAATCTAACGGAAAATGCGTTCGACGCCCTGCGCAGCGCACCGGAGAATGCGCAGAAGGAAGTGACCGTCAGCATCCGCGAGGGCGAGCACGGCATGCTCCTCAGCGTGGATGACAGCGGCGCAGGCATGGCAGCGCCGCAGCTCGACCGTATTTTTGAGCGCAGCTTCTCGACCAAGGGCGAGGGACGCGGCACGGGACTTTCGCTCGTCAAGGAGACCGTAGACGCCTTCGGCGGCACGATCCGCGTGGAGTCCGAGCCGGGCATCGGCAGCTCATTCATCATCACATTTTCCGACGCGGAAAGCCGCGCACAGACCTAAGGAGGAACGATCTGCAATGTATACAGTGGTCATTATTGAAGATGATCCGATGATCACGCGGCTGAACCGCCGTTATGTGGAGCAGGACAGCCGTTTTGCCGTCGTACAGACCTTTTCGGCGGCGCATCCGGCTCTGTTCTGGCTTCAGCGCAATCCGATCGACCTGATCATTCTGGACGTTTACATGCCGCAGATGAGCGGCACCGAGCTGCTGATGCAGCTCCGCGCGAAGGGCGTGGACGCAGATGTGATCATGGTAACGTCTGCAAACGATGCCAAAACGGTCAATGACGCGGTGCGGCTGGGCGCCGTGGATTATCTGGTCAAGCCCTTTGCCTATGAGCGGTTTCAGCAGGCGCTCGAGGTGTTCTGCCGCCGCCGGGAAAGCGTGCAGCGCGACAGCTTCAGTCAGGATGCGCTCGATCACACGCTGTTCCGGCAAACGGCGCCGGCGCCGTCTGCTGCTCCCCCGAAGGGTCTGCAAAGCCAGACTCTTGCGCGGATCGAGGCCTATCTGCGCGCCGCGCCGGACGAGCGGCACACGAGCGATGAAATCGCCTCGCACGTCGGGCTGTCGGTCGTAACCGTGCGCCGGTACATGAATTATCTGACCGACCGGCAGATCATCGGCAGCGAAATGGACTACCGCACCGGCGGCCGGCCGTGCCTGGTGTATTTTCTGCGGCAGTAAGCGGGCGGTCTGCGCGGATACCGGGGGATTTCAGCGAAAAAAACGCAGAGAGAAAGATCTTCAATTACTTTGCCGCCGGATGGAACCGGGACGGACTGGCTCTGCGCATGGCAGGAAAGCTGCTGGATACCGCCCCGGCGGACCGTCATCTGCTGATCCTCTCTTCTGAATTTTGCTGGATTTATCCCTCTGCTAATCAACTACAACCTTTGCCCTCAAAAACTGATAAAAAACTTTTTAGAAATTTTTATGAACGCCAATCTAAGCAGCAAAAACCGGAGCGTACAGCCTGAAATTCAGCTGTGCGCTCCGGTTTGTTTTGATGGTGCCAATATTGAGTTTTTGGCGTAGAAGATGTTGTAACAAGCAACGGATTTGATTGTTCAAATCCAGCCCCGCGGGGAATTTCCCTGTGACCCTTTTGGTTTTCTGTTTTTTGAAATTCGGTGTGGGTTACAGCTCTTCCACCGACACAATTCCCTCGCGTCTGCCGACAAGTGTCAGCAGCTTTTCTACGCCGCAGCTGCGCGGCAGGCGCAGCGTAAAGATAGCGCAGGCGTTATGCTCACCGTTTTCTGCCGAGCGCGTAATCTGGATGTTCAGCACTTTAATATTGCAGCTGCGGTAAAGCTGAAGCACATCATCCAGACAGTGCTTGCCCTCGTATTCCATATACAGATTGATCTCCGGCACATTTTCGAGCACGCGGTACTCGATACGCGAGAACACAAGCTCGGCGAGCATGATGAACACGGTCGCGAGAATACCGCCCTCGTAGAAGCCGCCGCCAAAGGTGAGGCCGATGATGGCCGAGGTCCAGAGACCAGCCGCCGTGGTCAGACCCTTGACGCGCTGCCGCTTGGTAACGATGATGGTGCCCGCACCGATGAAGCCGATACCCGCAACAACTTGTGCACCGAGGCGCGCCATATCTGTAAAATAGTGCATATTCAGATACAGATACTGACTCGTCAGCGTGGTGATGGCCGCGCCGATGCAGATGAGGATGTGCGTGCGGAAGCCGGCCGGACGGCGCTTGTACGAGCGCTCGATACCGATGATGCCGCCGCAGATGAGCGCGCAGGCCAGACGCACGAACACGGAAAGCGTCGTCACGTCGCGCAGGCCGTCAAAAACAGATAACATAGCAGTCCACTCCTTACAGCTCTTCGATCACGCAAAGGCAGTCCAACTCCGCCAGATCGGAGAGAAGCTGCGTGTGCGGTATTTTTTCATTGAGGCGGATCGAGAAGATCGCACTTGGGTGCAGCGCCTCGCCACTTTTGTTCCGCTCGATATCGATGTCGTAGATCTGCACGTTCTGCGATTTCAGCTGATTGATGATGGTACTGATGTCCCCGAGCGAATAGAACTCCATGTACAGATTGATGTCACGCGCGTTCTCCTGTATGTACGCATCCACAATTGGGAACAGGCGGATGCTGAGAAATATCATCGCGAATGCGATGAGCACGCACTCGTAAAATCCTGCGCCGACCGCAAGGCCGGTGCAGGCCGACGCCCACAGACCAGCGGCAGTGGTCAGGCCCTTGACCTGCTGGCGGCCAGTAACGAGAATGGTTCCTGCGCCCAGAAAGCCGATGCCGTTGATGACCTGTGCGCCGAAACGCGAAACGTCGGTTTTTATGCCGATCTCTGCGCAAATATCCGACCACGGCCCTGTCACCATGGTAAATTCGTACAGGCTGAGCAGCACGGTCAGCGCCGCGCCGAGACAGACGAGCATATAGGTGCGGAAACCGGCCGGACGGCGCTTGCGTCCGCGCTCCAGACCGATGCAGCCGCCGAGCAGCATCGCAAGGGCGAGCCGCACTACGACCGAGGCGAAATGAAGTTCGCGCAGGTATTGTATCATTCCACTCATTTGATGTAGGTTCTCCTCACTCGATAAAAAGTGCACACGCTGTCAATGTGTATGCAGCGTGTGCAGCTTTCTACAATAGATTTCAGTATTTACTTTACGAATCGACAGTCTGCCCAGCAGGCGTTGTGGTCGGACAGCTCGGGACCTGTGAACTTCGCCAGCGCGCTGCCCGGCTCGGCCCAGGTGCAGTCCTTCGTTTCAGTCGAAACCGTGCCGTGGTCGATGCATTCCATGCCGCGCGCCATCAGCCAGTCCAGCTTGAGCAGCATGCTCTTGCCGCCCGGCATCGGCTTGCGGCGCGTGCCTTCGGTGCTGCTGAACTCGCGGTAGGAGAAGCCGTTCTCCTCTGCCTGCGGCAGGACGCGCTCGTACTTTTCGACCGCCGCCATGTGCTTGGCAAGGCGCTCCGGGTCGTTGAACAGCTTGGTGAAGCCCGGGATGTCGTTGCCGTCAAACGTATTGGTGTTCAGGTCGCCGCCGATCATGACCGGCGTGTCCGGCGCGAACGACTTTTTGATCTCATCATACACGACTGCCATCTGGGCTTCGCGGCCCTCGCTGTCCGCGCGGTTCTCCAGATGGACGCTGACCGCGCCGACTTCCCGGCCGCCGATGTCGAGCGAGCAGACAATGGCAACGCGCGCGCCGATGCGCTTCTGACGGTCATAGTACCAGTTGTACTGCTCGGGCATGTGAACGACCTTCGCCCAGCGGATCGGCCAGCGCGAGAACAGGGCGTTGCCGTGGAAACCCTTGTTGTCGTCCGGGTTGACCAGCTCGATGAACTCCAGACCGTAAGCATAGTTCATGCCGATGGACTTGGCGATCTCATACGCCACGTTGCAGTTGCCCGAGCGGACCGCGCCGTCATCGAGCTCGTTCGCGTAGATGATGTCAATGTTCTTGAAGTCCGGACACATGTTGAGGAAGTCGATGGTCTCGTGCAGCGTCTGACCGCGTTCGATGTTGAACACGACATGGCGCAGCACCTCGGGCACCTCAGCCGGTGCCTCGACCAGATTGTGCACCTCGCACTGCTGGTACTGCGGAATTTTATCCATTACCTTGAACTGACCGAGCGTCGGTACCAGATTGCCGAGGGCGATACGGTTTTCATAGGACATAGTTTCCATTTGTTTGTTACACGCCTTTCAAGTTTGTTATGCGCCGGGATAGGGTCATGCGTAATAAGGGGGCAGCCGGCAGAATACATGACTCCGCCGGCTGTTGCCATATAAGGGAAGAAAAAAGATGATAGTGAGTGTCAGAGTATGTCTGAGTTATGCGTTTGCAGCGGCCTTTTCTGCCTCAGCAGCCTCGCGCTGCTTCATCTCGGTAATAATGCGCGGATAGATCTTATCGAGCTTGTAGAAGATCAGCAGAACGCCGATGCCGCCCCAGGCAATGATGTTGCCGATGATGTAGATACCGATCAGCATCTGAGACTGTGCTGCGTTGATAGTCACGGTGCCGGCGAAACCTACGAGGCTCATCAGAGCACCGAAGATTGCGCTGGTCATGCCGGAGCCGAACTTCTGGCCGGCGGTGGTAGCAGATACCATCAGGCCCTGTACACGGATGCCGCTCTTCCATGCGCCGTACTCGATAACGTCAGCGAGCATGGAGTACTTGACGCCGCGGAAGCAGCCCTTGCCGATGCCGCGCATGACGCAGGCAAACAGTGCAAGATTGAGGGCGCTCGGGTTGATGAACAGGGAGACCGTGCCGATAACGGCGACGATCGCACCGATCAGCGCTACGTTGCGCTTGCCGAACTTTGCGATGAACGGAGACAGAACAAGAACGGTAACGATCTGCGGAATGGACTCGAACGATGCGAGTGCGCCGAGCAGGTCGCGGTTGCCGAGAATGTACTGTGCGTAGTATGCGTTGCAGGTGCCGGTAACTGCCTCATAGAAGGACAGGAACACAGCGAGCATGAAGAACATGATGAAGTACTTGTTGGTGACGCAGAGCTTGATGCCCATCCAGAGCGGAACGTTCTTGCCGTCCTTGGTCTTGGTCTCTTCCTTGACGCGCTCATGGCAGTTCTTGAAGCAGATGAACAGCATGATGATGGAAACGATGGCGTAGAGGATGGAAACCTCAATCCATGCCTGCTGGGTGTCACCCAGACGGGTAACCAGCGGGAAGGTTACTGCGGTGATGACCATGTTGCCGAGGGCGGACATGCCGGTACGGAACAGGTTGACAACGGCGCGCTGGTCGGTGTCGCGGGTCATCAGCGTTGCCAGCGTTGCATACGGGAGGTTCAGTGCGGTGTAAACAACGGTGGTGCAGAAGTTATAAGTAATGAAAACGTAAATGCCCTTTACGATCGGCGTAGCAGGCGGAACGGTGAACAGCAGAATTGCTGCGATGCCGTACGGAATCATCATCCAGAGGATCCATGCACGGGACTTGCCGTGCTTGGAATGCGTGCGGTCAACCAGGTGACCGATCAGTACGTCGGAAATACCATCGAAGAAACGCGAGAACAGCATGATGGTACCGATCATTGCTGCGGAGATGCCGACTACGTTGGTGTAGAAGTAAATCAGCAGCGAGGTTGTCAGGGCGTAGACAACGTTGCAGGCAACGTCGCCGAGGCCGTAGGAAAACTTTTCTTTGAGATGGATCTTCTCAAATTCCTTATCACCCGCGAAAGTCGGGTTGCTGGATTTGCCCATGGTTTTTGCTCAGTCCTTTTTTATTTTTCTTTTCTGCCAGTTGGAGCTGCGCGGCCCTTTATCGAGCACTGAACGTGCTTTTTCGGGGAACCGCAGTTTGAGAAGTTGTCCGGACGTAATCTCTTGCTTCAGCTTTTACCCTTTCAATGGAACTCCAATCCATTGACTGTAATTAGTATAGCACCGCGCGGAATAAAATTCAATAATTCATGTTGTAAAAAGAATAATGTTCATTTTTGTGCATCCTTCACAAACCGGAAGAATTGTGTTACAATGAAAACATAATATGACACAGATAAAAGGTGAGCGTATGGATAAAAACGTTTATGCTGCAATTCAGTCGCAATATGCGACTTTTTCCAAGGTTGGAAAGCGGATTGCCGACCATATCATAGCCGATCCGGTACATATTACCTCGATCAGCATTCAGCAGATGGCCGCCGAGCTGGGCATCGCAGAATCGAGTATTATTCGATTTTGCAAGATCCTCGGCTGCGCCGGGTTCAGCGAGATGAAGCTGCTGCTCGCGAAGTATTCGCCCAAATCAGTTCGAACAATATTCGAAGATTTGTCTGAAACCGACAGTATTCAGACCATTTCCGAGAGTGTGTTTGGCCGCAACATCGACACGCTCGAGCGTGCGCTCCAGCTGCTCGACTTCCAGAAGATCGAGCAGGCGGTCGATGTGCTCAGTCGCGCCGAAAACATCCTCATTCTCGGTGTCGGCGCATCCGGCACCATCGCAGAGGACTTCTACATCCGTCTGATGCGCATCGGTTTCCGTGCGGTGTCGCTGACCGACTCGCATCTGATGCAGATTCAAGCAAGCCTGTGTATGCCGAATACCGCCGTGATCGCGATCTCGCACACCGGCAAGACACGTGAGATCGTTTCCGCCGTCCGTACGGCGAAAGAGCACGGCGCGCAGACCATCGGCATCACCGGCTTCCCAGACACCCCGCTCAAAGCATCGAGCGACCTCTGTCTTGAGCTTTATTCGCCTGACCAGCTCTTTGTTTCGCCGCGTGTTGCACAGTTCTCGCTGATTGATTCGCTGTATGTCAGCCTTGCCATCCGTCAGAAAGACCGCGTTGTCCGCAATATCGAGCAGGTAAACGAGGCGCTCCGGCCGCTCCGCATGGAGTAAAAGACGAGAAAACACGGCTTTCGACAAACAAAAATGCAAATGTAACGCCGACGAATGAACACGGAACCTCTGAGATACGTTGCAGCGATAGATAGCGCCGATGGTGCTGACCGTAGATGCCGATTGGTTCCAGCTCCGGTCCTTCATCACCGGCAACCAGATAATAATCTCCGACCAGTTCGTAAGTCCTGTGTGTTCGTCCGTTATGAATTTTTCCATTGTAACAACCTCCGCTTTGTTTTGTGATTCTATGATAGCGGAGATTGCTCAAATAGGCGATGTACGAAAATCCCCTGCCGAGAAATATTCTCAGCAGGGGATTCGTGTCTTTACGGCCCTTGTGTGCTAATTTGGAATTGCTTCGTTATCAGCGCTGTTCATTGCAGTATAATTGATGGTTACACCCATGAATATATAAACCAGTTAATACATTACGATAGCCTCCAGCAAATCCAATCCCTATCTTCGCTTATAGCACACTCACAGAACAGCAAAAAAAGAGAAGACTACAACACTGAACTGCACCCCATCTGTTAGACAGTATGATATACTATCTAACAGATGGGGTGTGCTTCATTCATTCCCGACTGCTTGTTTCGACTTTTTTCTTTTTGCCGCCGTCTGCGCACGCAGATACTGCTGCGCCCACTCGAAGAAAAACGGTACATTCCGGAATAAATACATGGAATCCAAAAGCTTCTCTACCAATTCCTGTATTGTCATGGGCTGATAACCGTACCACTCTCGTTCCGCAAGCATGGCAGACATATCGTTTTTCACCGCCAGACGCAGAAACTTTTTCGTATCCTTGTTCACTGCAGCAAGGCGATTCAGATACGCCCCCGCTCTATCAAACTGGTTCAGCTTGTAGTACAGAACCGCCAGCGGCAGCAGCATCTGTGTCTCTTCGTAGCTGTCATATTTCTTATGGAGTGCCAGTGCGTGCATCTTGTCCTCCATCTGCACATACAGGTGCATCAGCTGATAGCGCACACCAAGGTTGTCACCTTCGCATAGTTCCAGCATCCGCTCGCCTGCATGGATGGCCTGACGCAGCATGCCGCAGGAAATCAGCGCCTCGAAATAGGTATGATAGACCCGCATATACGGTCTGGTCTCGATATCGAGCCAGAAATCCCCCATGCTTTCCTGAAAGACGCTAATATTCTTCAGTTTCGTTTCTTCGGCTTCCAGCAGCTTTTTCAGCGCCGGAAGCTGCGCTGCGGGCTTGTCCTCATGCGTGTTCAGCAGCGGCTGCAGCTGTGCGTCCACATTATCCGGCTCTACCTCCACTGCTTTGTTCAGATAAGCCATCCGCTGCTTTTTAGACCGAGCCTCCTGTGCAAGTTCCAGATAATCGTATGCTGTTTCCGACTCTGCATCCATCGGCCCGAGCATTGCTGCATGCTCTGCCATAAACTGCTCCTGCAGACGGTCGAAGCTTTGCCCATCGACTATTTCATCTGCGTGCTCCTCCAAAAATTTTTGGAGCTCCAACATCAGTTTTTCTGTGCTCATACCATTCTTATGCATGCGACAGTCCCCGCTTTCCTGCTTTATCGAGTATGTTAGCTTCAGCATACCTCACATTTGTACGGTTCGGCAAGTGTCATAAGCAAAATGCAATGCAATTTTACCCATGTCCCTCTTGTCAGAACGCAGCTCCCTTAAGCATAGAAAACACCCCATTTTCAGTGCGAGTATGCTGCCATACTTGTCTGACAAATGGGGTGCAGTTCATTTTTGTCTAACTTTTGGGGGGCACTTCACCTGAGCATTCTCCGGTTTGTACACTAAATTACTGATCCGACTCCAGACTCCCCTTATTCGAGCCGCCTGCAATCCACTGCCCGCCGCATACTAACAAGCTGCAAGGCGCCTCATTGCCGCTCTCAAAACCGCCACAGACCCTTTCTGAAATTCACATCGAAAAATTCCCGTGCGGCCTGCAGGTTCATCACGACCCACTCACGAGATTTATGGGCCTCCAGTGTTTCCGGCAATTCTTTCATCAGTCGATCCGCTTCATACGGTACGCCCGCATTGTAACGCAATTCATTGCTGTGCTTATTCACAACAAACGACTTTTTGCTCGTCCGCCATGCATTTTGAATCAACTTAATCGCATATTTGCCGGTAACGTGCTCACTGAAATAATTCTCCAGCGAAAGCGTTCGGATATAATCCGGCAGCACATCACTGCCAAACTGCCGCATGATAGCAACGATAACCTCCGAGGAAATCTGCAAAATATCCGGTGCCTCGGTTTCATCATCCTTTAGCTGATCGAGTAAAGCAGGCATTTGTTCCAGCATTCTGCGCAGGTATTCCCGATAAAATGCTGTGCCGATCTTCTGCTGCACCGAGCGTACCACGTTGCTGCGCATCACTTCGGTATTGGTCAGACCTGCTTCTACACGACAGATAACTGTCCGGCGAATGACCTCCGGTGCAACAGCTTTTACATCCTCGTTAGCACTGATGACAACCGCAGAATAATGTGTCAAATGGTCGCTCACACCAAAATCATCATTCTTGATGGTTTCGATCGCGTGCTGGTTAAAGCGTGTATTCGTCAAGTCATCTACAATGATCGGGGCACCTTGCACGGTTCGTTTCAAGTTTTCAATACCAGATCGGGTAAAATCCGGTGCTGAAATCTTAGGTTTCTGGCCGATCATCATTTTGAGCAGTGTTTCCAGAAAGCTGGTCTTCCCGGCCTTGCTCTGTCCATAAACCAAGCCAAAGACCGGATACGGCAAACGCTGCTGATCGAACCTCGCCGCCATATCGCGCATCGTTGCCATCAGCGGCGAACAGAAGAACCAGTTCGCAAACTCAAAATACCGATACTGCATCCCCTCATAATCACCATGAAAACGGCTGTATCCGTCCATATAATCGCGGAATAACCCTATATCATGGCGAATCTCCTCTTCTGTCGGATGTAGGTTCAGTGCCTCGCCATTCAGAGTGGCACTTTGCTTATCCGTATCGATTATCAACTGCGGGTATTCACTTCTGAGTTCTTTTTCTTTAATCTTCTCATTTTGGATTTGCCGCCGCAGCTTAACAATCTGAGCCGCCGAAATGATCGTTTTGCCCTGTTTACTTGCTTTCTTATCCTGCTTAGGCATATACGGCTTCAGTTTATCCGCCAGATTATGTACATCCAGAATAAATTTGACTTCTGACGCATCATCCGCAGTTGTCTCTGTCGGCTCGATCACAAAAACCTTATTCGCCTTGATCGTGCCAGCAATGGGCAATTCATCAATATTTTCGCCCGCATCTGCACATTGCAGCGCTTTCGTGGTGATCTCATCCGAGCTTTCCTCGAGCAGGCTTTGAAACACACTGTAATACCAGTCATATGCTTCATCGCCATCAACAAAACAGATATTTTCTCGCTGCACGCCGCCGAACGCATGATAAGACATATTAGCCGAACCTGTGATAACGCGCTTTCGGCCATCTGCCGCCTCCAGCAGATACAGTTTTTCGTGGGAAACCGTACCGCGGGATACATAAAACCGAACTTCTCCCTTATCCATACGAATAAGCAGATCATTCATTTTGTCACTTGACTGCTCGCGCATTCGCTCGATCAGCTTATCTTGATAAGCAATAATCTGGTTCATGGACGAGGAAAGAATATGCTCACAGCCAAAGATAATCTCGGCATGATCGAACATATCCAGCAGCTGATACACAAAATTCAGGCCAGAGGAAAATGTAATGGCGTGAATGGTATCAAATCCCTCA
>ERZ1673722.941-NODE-941-length-33334-cov-35.056612_pt1 | contig 33334 bp, 39 predicted proteins | sample MGYA00580222_ERZ1673722 | MGnify/ENA primary metagenome ERZ1673722 (study PRJEB41218, sample SAMN15661750) | gut metagenome | host: Homo sapiens | place: Canada: London | collected 2015-08-20/2019-03-30 | study: EMG produced TPA metagenomics assembly of... | reverse complement strand
CTTATTGTAAGCTTTTAAATGAAAATGGATTAAATGCGAATGATATTTATAATAAAAATACAGACCATGCACAGTTGTTAGAGACAGCCTATGCAGTATTGTATACACTTTATAATAACATTGATTTATTTCGTAAAATTGAGACAGAATTTGTCACACAATCCGAAGCTGCCAATGCTCTTCAGAATAGATTGACAAATCTTAGGAAAGAGATTGATCGTGTGAAAGCAGATATGAAGTATGAGGAGTCAGATTTCACATTTATGTTTTATGGAAGATAGGAAGGTGGTAGTCATGGAAGAATTAAGGTACTCTCCTTTAGAATCTGTGTTCAAATTAACTATGCAGCGTGAAGGAAAAGAACTTGAAACATATACTTCAGGAGAGAAATTTCAGGCTTTCTTCAGGAAGAATGAAGATAACAATAATATTCAGGATACAATTAAGCTCTATTATTCAGTTGATGCACCAGTAAGAGAGGGAAAGATAGTAAAATTTGGCAGGAAGAAATACCTGCTACTCAATCAGGAAACTGAAGAAAATACCTGTTACTATAAATCGGCTGCTATTGCATTGAATGGTGAAATTATATTGAATGATGGATCTTTATCTGCTATTCCATGCTATGCGTACGATATTAACAATGGATTGGCACAAACAGGACAGACTATATCTGTGTTATCAGGTAATATGGATTTTTTAACAGAAGATAATGAACAAAGCCGAAAGATTAGGATTAATGATGAATTTAACGAATTTGGAAGAACATGGCATATAGATAATATCTATTATAAGGTTGGTATAGCTCATATCATTACAAAAGTAACTGAAGATAAAAAGTATCAAGAAAAACTTGCAATGTCCATTATTGGATTAGAAAATAGTTATACAATAGAAGATACAGTTAAATTGCAGGTTATTTTATCTGTTAATGGAAGTGAGACTGAAGGAACTGTGCAATGGACTGTTAGTGATCCAGAAGTAGCTTCAGTAGATGATGCAGGTAATGCTATATTCCTTAAAGCAGGAACAGTAAAATTTACTGCAAAATGGGTTGAAAAAGATATGGAGCAAGAATCCTCCACCATTACAGTTGTGGAGCATGAAACTCTCAAGCCGACTATAACAGCTACAGTTTCTGGTAGGAATTTAATTCGTCCGGGAGTCTCATACTCTTATACCGTTAAATTTACGGATAAATCAGGAAATGAGATAAATAATGTAGATTTCCAATGGAAAGTAATACCATCTTTTGAATCAAATGACCTATCTTATACAATTTCTGATAAGTCAATTAAGTTGACTTTAGATAATTGGGATTTGGGAGGGGAAACGATTACGCTGCAAGTAATTCAGGATGGAATTATATTAGCGGAAAAGGAAATTACAGTTACATAATTATAAAATCTGACTCCACAAAATTATGGAGCGAAATGTTAAAGGGTACACATGAACTGTGTACCTTTTTTAAGAAATTATTATTTATCTCCGAGTTCATCTGGGTGTTCTTGAATATATTTTTTTAAATAATCTGGCAGATTTAAGGAATGTACCATTTGATTTCGTTGTTCAGAATCCAGCCCCTTCAGTAAATTATTTAACTTTTCAAGCTGAATTTTTGAACGATTATTTTTAAACATATTCAACCTGTCTTTTTCTTCTCCATCTTCTAAATATTTATCGCAAGATAAAAGAATATTTTCTTTGTCATTCCCTTTCGGAACAAAGGCAAGATTATAATTGCACATCTCGGATATAACCATTAAATCTTTTACGGAAAATCTATCCAGAGATAGTTTGTTCCGAAAAGTAGGTAATTTATATCCTAGTATTTCTGCCACTTCCTTTTGTGTGATTGAAGAAGAGAGATCATCTGGCTCATTAAGTATTTTCTTTATAATGTCGGAAATTTGTTTTTTATTTTCACTCATATTTTATACATCCTTTATGATTGAATTAAGCTATTACCTAATAAATTTAGATTTTCCTAATTATCATAACATAACTATATTTGTTATAGCAAATAAGTCTTGCTTTATTTTATGAAAATCGCCTCTAAAATTCATTTTAACTTCTATCCTATCAACTTATCCTATTTATGTTTAGAATCCATTCTGATAGAAATAGCAAAGATATTTTCCTTACATTCATGGTAAAGAATCAAATCATATCTCCAAAATCAAAAAAGTGTAAATATATATCATTCTCTCTTAAAAAAAATTTTTTTAAAAAATGGCTAGAGAATAAAAAAGAGAAAGAAAAACATATAAAAAAATGATAAAAAACCTTTTTTGAAGTGGATTTTAGTATCACTACGAAAAATAGTTATAAAAAATAATTCAAAAAAGTTATTGTAATATAACTATTTTAGTGATACAGTATAACCATAAAATAACAAAGGTAAAAAGTACCAATAAGAAAGGGAGTAATTACCATGAAAAAAGCGACAATAATTAGACCACTGGACAAATTAGGACGAATTGTAATCCCAAAAGAAATTAGAGATTCACTTAATATGCCACCACAAAGCTATTGTGAGATTATTCCAATGGAAGATGGAATTTTCATTAGAAAGGCAGAGAAGAATTTAAAAAAGGAATTAGAAGCTTTAATCAACCAGTATTATTCTGATGGACGATATGTTAAGCAAATGGATAAACTGATTGAAATACAAGATGAAATGGAATAACAACTCAAAAAACTTATGGAGAATATCTATGAGGAAGATATTTTTTTAAAAATAAAGAAAGAAAAGGAGATATAGCTATGAATATGTATGATGAAATTGTAAAAATGGAAGAAAAAAGATTAGGAGTGACAAAGTTTCCACAAAAACCTGTATCAACCAAGAAAGAAAATAAGCTTTATTTGGTCGTGAAAATTGATAATGAGGAAAATGAGTGTCAATTTCCATTGTTTGGAGATTTTTTGAAAAATGAAGGTGAGAGTTTTAATCCAGAAAATTTTTATATTTCTGTACAGGAATTAGTAAACAGCTTATTTACTTTTGAAGATGTAGATGATTTGATGGCTTATGACCACTTAGATAAATTGGTTGATTTATTAGAATTCGCTGCGATTGTATTCCTCGATGAATACGAAGAGCGAATTTACAATGATGAAGTAACTATCTTAGCAACGGATCAAGACGGTACATTTAATTTCAGTATTAAAATCACATCACTTTCAGGATTGAGAACAGGTGTGAATGTCATAGATTGGAAAGAAGTAGGCATAATTCGTTTTTCAAATGAAGAAAGAGAATAGTAATTAGGAAGAGATAAATAAAAAGGTTATTGTTTAAAAAAGGAGATAAAAACCATGAGAACACCCGCTATGTACACGAAAAATTTAAAGAATCATGTCATTACAACACAGATGCTTTTAGATTGTTTGTTCAGTGTAAATAAACGAGCCAAAAACTATCGAGATCAAGAGAGAAAATATCGTCATATGCGATATGACTATTACGATAATGAAGAAAAAAATCGTTCCAAGAAAGAGGAGTATTATCGTAAAAAAGATTTAATGTTATCTATCATTGAGCCAGTATGTATCCATAGAGAGGTATTCGAACGCTCATGGAGAGAACGAATTTATGATTATGATGATGAATACTGGCAGTATTATGAACAGGGAGGATTCGTACATACAGGTGGATATTGGGATAATGAATTAAAAGAATATGTCGAATTTGGAGATGTAATTAGAGAAGAAAAAGATTATAGATATTATCTTTTTTATGATTTGGGTGGAAATCATACCTTCCATACTCCGATACATGATATTCCGAAAAAATATGAGCATTTGCAGATAATCGACATTGACGAATTGTGTACCTATGGACATGAGGTAGAAGATTTGATTTCAACTCAATTTGTAAAGAAAGTAATTGAGCTGATTGAGTCTGGAGAATATAAATTTGTAGCATAAAAAATATATTAATTTAAAGGACGGAAGATGGATTATGAGTATTATACCAGGAGAAACAATTAAAAGAGGAAGGTATTCATTTGAAATAGAATGTAATATTCCAGATTGGGGAGTATGGGTATATTTTGATGGTGAACCTTTATGGGTAAAAGGAAAAGAAGAAGAAGTGCAGGTTTATAAATGGCTAGGTGACAATATGAGATTGAATACATCACATCTATATAATTTTATTAATAAGTTCGTTCGTGATGAAGCATATAGAAATAAATATCTTAACGGAGAACGTGGTTATAGAAAGTAACATCTGCAATTATTTCGTAAAAAAATCATACTTAAAAAGAGAAGATATATATGAGGGGAACTTTTCCCTCATATATGTTTTCTATACATCAAAATACGACAAAAGAAAGAAGGGGATAATAATTAGAAATAAAGAACAATTAAATATTTTGCACCATTACTTTAATATGATGTTTCCAAATTCGCTCAAAGACAATGAATATGTGCGTCTAATTGCTCTTAGAAGGAATACTCATGGTAATGTGATAGCAAGCAAGGTTGAATATGTACAGACCTTTGAAGAATATGCAGCGTTCGCACAAAAATACCGTTATACACATGATGTATATAACCAGATCGCAACCAATAGGGGTACAGAAAAGGGAACAAAAAGCACACAAAGACAAAGAAAAGTGCTATTTCTTGATTTTGATAAGAAGGATTATCCAGAACTACAGGATGCTTCAGATTTTACAAAATGGATTCACGACAAACTGCCAAAACTTTATCTTCATGCGTGCATGAATAGTGGTCATGGATTCCACTTTTATGTTTCCATAAAACCGACTTGCAAGATAAATGAAGTAGTAGAGAGTAATAAGAAACTTGTATCAATTTTAGGTTCAGATGAGAAAGCTGCATCACCGACACAAATTGACAGAATTCCTTGTACATATAACCACAAACAGGCTGATGGCAGTTACGATTACGAAAATAGAGATAACTGGTCTTATGTAAAAATGGTAAATAATACCTATATGATTGGAAGTCTGTTTAAACAGTTTGACCTTCCTTATATTCGTAAACAAATGAATTATTTTAAAGACGTACAAGAGACACAAGAAATCCTAGAAAAAGTGGATTGGAACTATAAAGCACTGAATAATTACCCTTGCTACCTATGCGTCCAAAAGGTCATGAATGAGGGAGCTGACGAGGGACAGCGTAACTTCTGGCATGGTAGGATTGTAAAAATGCTTCAGATGGAAGGATATACGAAGTCAAAGATTCATACCTTATGCCAGGAATACAACACGAAATGCAGACCACCAAAGGACAAAAAAGTAATTGAAGAGGATACAAACCGATTTCTGGATACGGATTATAAGCTCTTAGGATGCTATGAGTCATTTCCTGAAGGTGATAAGCATAGAGCGTGGATTCAGGATCAGTGCGATAAGGCTTACTGCGGAACTTACCATAATGGAGCGAAGCTGTCATTAGAAAAAGCAGATGCAGCGAGAATCAATAAAAAAATATTATTGAACAAGGATTTGAGAACAATGACAGGGAATGAATATCTGATTATTACTTTATTGGATGTATACAAGGACTCATTTGGACGTAGAGGATTCAGAGTTAGGAACCTGAAAGAGCTTTTGTATTCATCCGTGAAAAAGAAACAATGCATTGCGGATAGATTATTGAAAACTTTGCTTTTAGGATTGGAAACAAAAAAATGGATTGAGATAGTTCCTGATTCAAAACAATCGAAAAAATTTGATGAAAGCAAACTGAAGCTGACTAGAAGATTAAAAGAGTTCCAACAAGGATACATTGAGTTCTATTTCTCGATAGCTGGTGCATTGATTGATGGAAAAATCACACAAGCTGAGTACATTGTGTTTATTACACTGGTACGAAATCTGTCAAATGATAAATCCGTAACATATGACCAGTTAGCAGATGATTTGAATATGGATAAGCACAATATCAGGAAATATATCAAAAAGCTACATACGGAAAGATGTTTGATTGTAAAGAAAGAATATTCAGATAAAGGATTTGAGTATAACAAGTATATCTTTGTAAGTCCAGAGTCATTTAAGGATGAGTTTACTAATGATGATATACCAGTTAATACAGATGATGTAGTTATACAGATGAATAATGAACTAGAGATTGAATTATTAGCTTAGAGATAGAGAGTGTGTATCAGAGAGTGTGTATGTGTAGAGACTGGATTGGAATGAGATTTGGAGTGATGGGTGAGAGAGAATATTCTGTGTGAGGTGTCCCCCACTCCCCACACTCATTCCCTACGGTCATTCCTATTATACATTTGTATACAATAGGGGTAATTTTAAGCAGATTTTTAAAATTATAAAATTGCTAAAACTCCTTTGTTTATAAGGGTTTTGAAAGCTTTTTAAAAGTGAAAATAACGTGCGAAATCCAGGGGTAATTTTAAGCAGATTTTTGACACAAAAAATAGCCGAAAAGCCTTTATTTATAAGGGTTTTAGCAATTTTATTAACGTGCATTTTAAAAATTGAAATTAGGACAGAAACATAGAAGAGTATTAAATAACTATGGAAACTATAATTGTAGACGATTTACAATCTCGCAGGATAGCGAAGCCGCCCTATTTATGCGGTTTTTGAGAGATTTTGTGTGTATTTTATAAAGGAGAAAATTTATGTTAAATATAAATGATTTGGTAGTAGATGAAGAATTTGAGGAATTGTTACCTGCTCTTGCACCAGAAGAATTTGAGCGATTAGAGCAGAACATTTTGAAGAATGGGATGCTTGATCCTATTAAGGTTTGGGAAGAACCAGATACGGGAAAATACATTATCATTGATGGACATAACAGGTATAAGATTTTGAGGAAAAATAATATCGGTTGGAATTATTGGGAAAATTATAAAATTATGTATTCTAATGAATTACCTACTAGAAATGATGTTAAAACATGGATGTTGGAGCAACAGTTGGGACGTAGGAATTTATCAGATGCAGAAAGATATGAGATTGTCCAGAAATTTAAAGGTGTGTTTGTAGAGCGAGCAAAAAAGAATCAATCTTTAGGTGGTAAAGGTTCGTCAAATTTGACAAAAGTTAGTGTTCGAAAAGAAATGGCAAATGCAACAGGAGTTTCAGAAGGGTCATATCGAAAAATGGATGTAGTTATGCAGTCTGACAATGAAGAGTTAAAACAAAAATTGCGTGATAAAAAAATATCTACGGACGCTGCATATAAAAAATTGAAGGAACAGGATCAGAAACCACTTACACCAGAACAGGAAATTGATAGGCTGGATAAGAGAATAGATTCCATCGAAAAAACTATGCAAATGCTAGTAAAAGAAAAAGAAGAGCTACTGAATCAAAGAATTTTAGTTATAGGAAAATTAGATGTGAAATGTCCTGTCGAATACAAATGGGTAAAATCAGGTATATTCTTTTATTTTTGGAAAGCTCAGTTTTATGTCAAGAGTGACAGAAAGAAAAATATTTTAGGTGAATATCTTGTTTATAGAGAAGAATATCCATCCAATTATATCATGGAAGGAGTACCAGAAAAATTCAGATCAGATTTTCGGATGGTTTGGAAAAAAGCACATGATGAAGTAATTCAAATAAAACAAGAATCTCTAAATCAATCAGAACAAGCTATTTCAACAGATAAAACTATTTTAAAAAAATTTTATCGTGTACTTGCGAATGCATATCATCCAGATAATAACAAGACGGGTGATCCAGAGATGATGCAGTATGTAAACGAACTAAAAAACGAATGGGGAATTTGATTGAAAGGACAGAAGATATATGGAAAATGAACAGAAACGCAAAACTTATAATGATATTTTGATTAGAGATTTTGATGCAGCTCAATTATATTGGAAATTTTATGTGATGCCAGATAAGGATGAATGGATTAAAAAAGCACAGGAATATCTTAAAAATAAAAAGGAATTAAGGGAAAAGAAAAAGAATGATTCTGATTATGACGAATTAAAAGAAAAAGTGAGTGATGCGGAGAAGGAAATATTCTCTTTTAAAAAGAATATCGAAATGTCGCAGAAAGATGATAGATATAATTACGGTGGTTCAATTTCTGATTCACTCATGAGTAGGAAACAGAGGGCGATTTGCAAATCAAGTGAGATTAGAGAGGGAGATAAAGTGGATTTTTCGGATTTGATTATTAATTTGAAGTTCCCCTCCGATGTTAGAATACCTTCAGGGGAGAAGAAGAAGGTGTTTGATGAAGAAAAAATGGAGATTGTAGATTCATCAGAGGACGAATATAAAGCATTAATAACAAAAAAGAAGCTCCGAGAAATGGCTTATACCGATGGAATCACAATAAATGGTGTACACTATGTTAATTTTCAGAGGACTTCCAGTAAAGCGAGAACAGGTAGTTGTTTATTTATTAAAGAGGAATACTTTGAAACTATGAATAATTGGCAGAACATGGGAATCCCGTTTGAAAAAATGGACAAAGTAGATTTAGTCGGAAGTCGTAGTTATACCTCATTGATCTCTTCTTCCATAATTGGAACGCTTGATATTGATCCTGATTCAATCCTGCTTATTGATGAGATTACAGGTGAATATACGCAAGAATGTAATGTAGTTGATGTAGAAAATGAACACTTAATAGTAAACAAAAAAGAATATACGCAGCGTACCGATTTATGGGACGGACAATCTCTTGCCGATGAATCTATATTTAATGAAGGAAAATATGTTGACCGTCAAAGGAATGAACATAGTTATTCTGACAAAGGATTTTTACTATTGAGATTACATTTTTTTAAATCGGCTGCATTTAATACTAAATTGCAGAAATACTATAAAGAAAAAGGTATTACAAAAGTATATGACCGTTTTGGTACAGAATTTGATGCAGAGAAAATAAAGATTGTTACCACGAAAAACTCATGTAAAATTTTTAAATTTACAGATATTATCTGTGAGTATTTGATACCTGAAGAAAAAAAGGTAACGCTGCATGAGCTAGAAGAAAGCGAAGAAGTAAAAGCAATCAAATTAGAGAAAGAACGTCTTGTTTGGGAATGGTACAAAGATAAATTGAAAGCTGATAAAGAGGTATTCGGTGTTTGCAAATATGAAAAAAAATCAAAGTTCGGAAACTCCCAACAGCTCTGGTATCAGGTACTTAATAGTTTGAATTTTTCAAAAGATGAATTATCAAAGCTTGTTGCGGATCAGATAGAGGAAATCAATCTAATGAAAAATCATCCTGCTTTCTTTAAAAGGCATCTGGATATGAAGCCTACTAATCGTGCAGGTAAAACTATGATGCTTCAGCTATTGAGTGTAAATGAAGATATTTCTCGTACAAAATGGTATAAAGATTATCTCCGGGCATATATAAATGATATGATTTTGAAGATAAAATCAGGAAAAATTCAGATTCCAAACTCAGATTTTGCCGTTTTAGTAGCAAATCCTTTTGAAATGCTTCGTGCCAGTACTGGTGAGAAAGTGACTTCTAGTATTTTACAGGATAATGAGGTATGGAACAGCCGTTATCAGGATAAAGAAGAGTTATTTGGATTCAGGAGTCCCCATATTGCTACGGCAAATTGTGCTTTACTAAAAAATAAAAAGTGTGATGAATGGAAATGGTTTAATTTTACGGATAGGATTTTAATTATTAATCTATGGGGAAAAGGTGCTTTTCTGTCACAGATTTGGAATGGGAGCGACACGGACTCGGATCAGGTATTTTGTGGAAACAATGGGATTTTATTACAAAAAGTAAAAGAAACCGTAGAGAGTGAGAAATATTTAATTCCAATTAATGGATTATCACCTGACCCTGATCCGAAAGAATACACAGATGAACAGATGGCAAAGGTTGATGCCAAACTTCAGAATGATTTGATTGGAAAAATCTGCAATTACGCAAGAGATTTACAAAGCATATACTGGCATTTGTACAATACCGGTACGGAGGAAAATAAAGAAAAATATCTTCCACAAATTTGTGATGACATTTGTATATTGGAAGTTTTATCCAACATTGCTATTGATAATGCAAAGAGAACGTATCCTGTAAAAGTAAATATGGAGCTAGAAATTTTAAAGAAAAGAAATTATCTGGAGGAAGAAGGAATTTTCTTTAAAAATGATGCCTTATATGTAACGAAAGTAGGGCATAAGGAACATCTTTATAAGGAAACAATCAAAAATATTGATACATATTTGGATCATTTGAGGAAAGCAGAGACTGAAGAAGAAAAAGCAATTTTGAATAAGCACATCGAGGAAGAGTTGATTGTAGAGAGAAATATAAGGATGAAGCCTGATTTTACGAAAAATCTAAAGTCTAAAAATAGGAAAAAAACTTCTAGGAACAAAGATGAATATGTAAAACTAGAAAGTCCAATGGATCATCTTATCTCAATCATTGATGAAAATGTAAAAAGGGCAAAAAGAACAAAAATTTTATCCATTTGCGATATTTTAGACCCAGTTTGTAAAGAGAAAGTAGATTATAACCGTGTAAAAAGAATTATAGAAATTGCCTTAGAGGGAAAGAGTGATTTGGGAGAAAATCAGAATGAATATAATGATAAAAAGAAAGATTTAGAAAAATTTGTAAAAAAGAGAGAAGGTATAATAGAAGAAATAATTAAAGATATGAGGATGGAAAGAGGAAAGCCAAGAGTAATAACAAAAAGCGACATCAATAAATTATTACACGATGCCTATGACGTTAGGAAAAATAGAGATAAAAGAAATAAAGAACTGGTAGAAAATAAGGCAGGCGGCTTGATGATTCAATGGCTTTATGAAGCTTTTCCAAAAGAATTTATTTCTGCAATTCGGGAAAATAAAGGAACTGTTACACAAGTATATACAGTCGGAAGGAATGTTCAGCCTAAACCAAATGAAGAGGTATATAGTTTATACGGAAAAAAATATGTAATTAGATAACAAAATAAAATGATGAAATGGAGTCGATTATTCGACTCTATTTTTTTCGTTAAAGAAAAATTTTAAAATGTTTAAAAATATATGTTTAAAAAGTGTTGAAAAATCAATAAAAAAATCATGTCGTAAAAATGGAAAGTTATTGCATGATATGGTATATAGTGGATTAAAAAGAAAATAATTCTTGATAAGTATAGCTATTATATTTTTAGAAAGGAAAGACCAAGAATGGAATTATTAAGACAAAGATTAAGAGATTTTCTCTTCAAAGAGGGTGTTTCACAAAAATTTATAGCTGTAGAAACAAATATTAATCCATCTAAATTGTCAAAATTCAAAAATCATAAAGATGATTTAGGAATTTGTGACAGAACTTCTTTAGATGAATTTTTAAAATCTAAAGGATATTAATTCGATTGAATCTGCACTTGGAAAATCTCTTTGAGTGTAATCCGGGTGCAGTTTTAATAAATTTATACAGAGAATTAATCTTTTCGTTCAGAGGTTTAATTCAAATGTATAAGACATTTAATGTGCATTTTATCTGAATGGTAATTTATGCGTCATTACTTGTGATATTTCACAAGAATCATGTGTGATAGCCTTATGCTATTAATTAGAGTTTTCGTCCTTTCTCTTCCTCCTTTCTAAAAAAGGGCATATGTAGCACATCTGTTTTGCAATATGCGGATGTGCTATTTTTTAAGTAAATTTTTGTTATATATTACATATTTGTTGGGTTTGTGCGTTGAAACGAGTAAGGGTTGATGCATAAAAACAGGAAAGGATTGTTTAATTATGGAAAGTAATACAAATGTAAATACAAATACAGAACCAGAAGTAAAGGATGGAACATCAAATATTGATGAGACTACCCTTAAAGATGATTTTGTAAAAGATACTGTCACAATGTCTCAGGAAGATTATGACAAAGCTATCCAGAGTGCAACAGATAAGGTACGAGGGAAATATTCCAAAGAAATTAAAGAACTGAGGGATAAAATCAAGGAACTTACACCTGTGGAAAAAACACAGGCTGAAATTGATTTAGAAAATCGTATCGCTGCATTAGAAGAATCAGAAAGAGCTGTGGCAACTCAAAAGAAGAGATTAGAGATGCAGGAGCTTTTATCGAGTAAAGGACTGGATAAATCTCTAATTGATTTTGTAAAAGAAGATACTGATATTGAGGCTTTGGCAGGAGTAATTGATGGAATCGTAAAGGGAAAAGTAAAAAATAATGCTTTCGTTCCGGGCAATCACTCTTCAGACGAGACAGTATCTCAGGAAGAGTTTCGGGCAATGAATTACTCACAGAAGTTAGAGTTACAGAAAAAGAGTCCAGAACTTTTTAAACGCTTAATGGCAAACAGATAATTAAAAAGAACATATGACCTATTGTTTATCGGTAGGTCTTTTTTTATGAAAAATTTTAGAAAGGACGTAATAATATGGCTATTGTAGTACCAGAGATTTTTGCGGATGCGACTAACGCAGCGTTAGATCATAGTATCCGTATCGGAAGAATTGCATTTGATGCGACAGATTTAGTCGGTGATATTCGAGAATGTGGTGATACCGTACATTTTCCAGTAATTGATCGTATCTCCGATGCAGAAGTAATGGAAGATGGAACAGAGCTTACTCCATCCGAAGTATCTATGACAGATAGTACTGCCAAAATTAAACAGGTTGGCAAGGCTGTGCGAATTTATGATAAGCACTCCACACAGGTAAAAGGACAGCTTATTGATAATATGGCTACACAGATTGGCGAATCTATGGCAGATGCCATTGATAAAGATTTAATTGGTGAAATGGATAAGAGTGCAGTCTATAAAGTATCAGGTGATGCTACATCAATCACTTATACCACTATCGAAGCAGCGTTTGATTGTTTTGGAGATAAAGCTGATAGAAATACCGCTGGAATTATTATTAATTCCAGATTAAGAAGTAAATTTTTATCAATGGATGAATTTGTAAAAAATGATCGCACATATGTTAATAACGCAAATGGAACACCAGTTGATGATGATGGAGTAATCGGTTATTGGAGAGGAAGTATTCCTGTGATCCTATCAAATAACGGAACTTACGATGAAGAAAAATTAGAAGTAAAAACTTACATCGTGAAAAATATGGCTCTTGGCATCATTAAACAGAAAGATGCAAGCATTGAAGAACAGCGAGAATCCTTAAAGAAGGCAACTCTAATTTCTGCGGATGAAATGTATGCAGTTAAGCTCATTGATCCAAAGGGTGTTGTCATTATTCGCAAGACTATTGAGTAATTCTTTTTTATTCATAGAGATATTCTCTTTTTAAATGTCAGGGTATGGCATTTGAACGTCATACCCTGCTTTTTTAAAGAAATTTTTATTGTAATACACGAAAGGACATACTAATTATGTTGGATGTTAAATCATTAAAAGAATACAGATTGCTTCGAGGGTTATCATTGCGTGATGTGGCTCGTTACTGTGACATTTCTTTTCAAATGATTTCAGGCGTAGAAACTGGTCTATACGGTTTAACAGAATCTACCTATAAGGAAATCGTAAAAGGAATTAACAGAGCTTCACAGGCGAAAGCAAGGGGAACTTTTGAATCAGATAAAGAAAAAGAAAAGGCTGCAAAAGAAGAAGCAGCGAAGAATACAAAAGAAGAGAAAACAATGCCGAAAAGGTCTACGGCTAGAACAAAAAAGACTAAATAAAAGAAAGGAGCAGGGTATGCAGATTATAATTGTGGGTGCTTATATTAAGGCACCCGGATAGGTTAATGGACACTGATACTATTAAAAACACACATATTAAACATGAATTATTAAACAAATTGCCAGATTGGTGTAAAGGAGATATATCGCCTGATATGTACTATCTAGTATGCACTGATGATATGGATTCACTCTTTTCATGCGATAGATTACATACGGTTTTTGGCTTGGAAATAGGAGGATTTTACGATTTTAAAAGTGGATTATGGCTTAACAAGGAAAGGACAGGATACGGATGGAAAACACCTATATATGTGGATTTATCTATTGCCAATAATCAGTATTGTTATGATAATCATAGGACGCTCATTCGAAATAGCAATGCAGTTAATCCGAATGTTATTCATAGAAAATATTATGAAAAATATAATTTTGGTACGATTGCACTTGTGTCAGCCTTATATGGTGGCATAAATAAAATGAGCGAGGAATTGAGAACTATATTACTTGCCGTTGATGGTGGCTTTAGAGGTTACTATAACCAGAATGGTAAGTATGCTTATGTTAATTTATACTGGTTGGAAAAATTAGGTTTAACGGAATATCTTGTACCGATTTTGGAGAATCACGATATGAAATACTTTCAGGATTTTTCGGTGGAGCATGGACTATATGACAAAATAACAATTACACCAGATGGATATTTAGAAACACCAACTTATCGTGTACCAGAATGTCAGTTTTCGTTGGTACAACCGATACAGAAGGTCTTTGCATCCAAATACGAAGTGATGCAGCGTATCAATAAAAATCAAAAAATAATTGTAAGTGCGGAAACATTTAAGGACAGCTATATCCTAAACATAGCTGTTTAGAATTAATAGTTTAAAAAGTAAGAATAGGAGTTAAAACAATGACGAAGAGAGAAGAAAATAAAATTTTCAGAGAAACTTTACATGAGAGATTTTTTTGGACATATTCCACTGGACTTAAAAATTACTTGACAGAAAACGGACATAAATTTTTATTCCGTTGCACTCACTTCAAAAGAAATAATTTCTTCTGGCTTTATGATAAGACAGAAGAATTATTACAGGATGTAAGGAAATACTGGGAAAATAAAGAGAGAGTAAGTGATACTGATACTAAGGAAGATAAACTTACCAGTGAATAGGTCATGCGTTTTGAGAGGGTATATATTATACCCTCTTTTTTTAATTATAAACAGGTAATATTAAACGAAAGGAACATATATATGAGCGACAATATGAAAGACAAAAGAAATCCTAGATTCATGGGAAAAGTGAAAAAATGGAATAGTGAGCGAGGGTTCGGATTTATCAAATGTTTTGAGGATGGTAAGGAATATTATATTAATTCCAGATTTATTGGCGATGAAAAAGAGTTAATTCGTGGTTCAGTAGTAGAATTTGAAATCTGGAATGCAAGAAATGATAAAGAAAAGAAATTCGCTGCAAAAGTATTAGTGGTTGAACTGCCAGAGGAAGATTATTAGAAAAGAGGAATTAAATATATGGAAAAAGTATCATTAAGAAATGTATATTTAGAAATTGGAAGGAAATGTAATTTAAAATGTAGACATTGTTGTAAGGGAGAGAGCGAAAATATTGCTATGTCCGATGAGGTAATGGATGCACTATTGGATAATGTGTATTTTATTGACGAACTTTTTATAACAGGTGGAGAGCCAATTTTATATACAGAAAGATTGGAAACTTTACTAAGAAAATGTAAAGATAAAAAGATAAAGGTTAATTATATAATCGTTATTAGTAACTGCACTATCAAGTCGGAAGACTTTGTGCGAGTGTTTAATGAGTGGGGTGAGTATACCACTTTCAAAAATAATAAACTTTCGGTTTCTAATGATATTTTTCATGAGGAATATCTGAAAGAACATCTGCCCTCAGTGAATCTGGAAGAAAATATAGAGTGGTACAAAGAAAGATTAAAACATTGTGGAGTAGAAAAGGCAGATAATATGTACTTGAATTTAAAAATCCAAGTCGTAGATGAAGGAAATGTAAATCAATGGACACAGGAAGAAAAAGAAGAATTCTTGAGAGTGGAAAAATTGGTTCAAGAAAAAAATGCTATGTGTATAGTACCTATTAGAGAAGTATGTCAAGGAAAAGAAAATCTCTGTGGATATGGATGTGTAAAAAATTGTATCTTTAGAACCCCATATATAAATGTCTATGGGAATATGCTTTTGGAGAGCTTTACTTCTTTCAAGAATCAGGATAATCCAAAAAATGAGATGGTGATGGGAAACATCTTGGAAAAAGATATATATACAATAGTTAAAGAATGGGATAAAAGTATAGATGAAACGAAAGATGCTTTTCAATTTGAAACAGAAAAGGATGATTTTTGGAATGGTATTTCGAAAAGAATGTCAGAAAGACTGTTAGAAGCAGATCAATTCTGTAAAAAAGGAGAGTTTGGGAAAGCAGAAGAAATTTTAGATAAAGTAGAAAAATATAATGAAGCTCTTTTAGAGGAAAGACAAAAAACATTAGATAGTGTAAAAAATACATTGGAAGAAGAGTTGAAAAATTGGAAACATCCTTTTGATTATTTAAAATATTTAGAAGAGAATGATCCACATATGTTTAAACAATTTGAGATATTAGAGCAGTTAAATGATCCTAGTATGTTTCAGAGTATTATAAAAGAATTGGAGAAATGTAGGGGTGTTTTAGAGGAACGGAAGAAATTAGATATGCCGGGTAGCATTTTTGAAAAGCCTATTAGAAATGATTTTACTGGGATTGTTGATTTGGCAACAAGAATAAAGTGTATGTGGGAATTTGCAAAACTATTTAAAAACATTAAGATGGATTAGAAAAGAAGGTGATTAAGATGCCAAAGAGAGAGAAACGAGAGTTTGAAGCTAACGGAAAGTCACTTTCTAAAGAAAAGACCATCTACCAAACTCTTAAAGAAATGATTGGTACAGATACAAAGGTATACTATATCATGTGGAAGTTTTGTCCTGAATATTTGAGGGGTGCAGAAAAATCACCTGTAAAGAATTTTGATGATTTGAAGAACAGATATGCCGTATTTTCTGATTCTATTACGGAAGAAGTATGTCAGAAATATATTTTAGAAGCAGGTTGTCAGGCTGCCATCAAATGGTTACTAAAACGGCTACATCAGAAGAAACAGATTGAGCTATACCAAACATACTATGATAAAGCAATGCAAGGTGATGTACAAGCCTTTAAGGCCTTTGAAGATTTTTCAGAGAAATTCTTTAAAGGAGATCAGGAAAATCAATTAACAAAATTATTGAATCGAATTCCAGATAATGCACTGGAAGATGAAGAAGATTACAGCTATACATATAAAGAATAAAACTATATACCAAAATTGAACATGAAAATTAAGTGAGTTGTCCACATGGACAGCTCTTTTTTGTATAAAAGGAGTAAAAAGTAATGACAAAGGAAAATAAATTAAAGAAGATTGTCTCTGATCCTGTGTTATGGGTTACTTATTTTGTAAAAATCGTAGATAAAAACGGAATAAAAGTACCGTTCATTCCTACTTACCATCAAAAAGTATTGGCAAAGAATTTCGGAAAATTTAATATCATTTGTAAATCAAGACAGCTAGGTATTACTTCGTGGGCGATAGCATACAGTTTATATCTTACTCATACGCAGTCGGATACAGTTTGTATGCTTATGAGCTACAGTTTAGATACCGTTGACATCGTATTTAAAAAGTTAAAAGCCATGTATGAGGACTTAGATCCATCTGTAAAGATTAAAGATGTAGCAAACAACAGGAAGGAATTAATCCTTGAAAACAGAAGCAGAATTGTATGTTGTGTATGCGGAAGTAAAGATGCCGCCAGGGGAGCAACATTAAGATATGTCCATTTAACAGAGGTTAGTTCGATGGATGATGAAAAACTGAAAAATCAGTTAGTTGCCATCGAAGCAGCGTTAAGACCTGATTCTGAATGTGTATTGGAATCCACATCAAAAGGTATGAATTATTGGTTTGAGCTATGGCAGCGAGCTGTTAATGGAGAATCACAGTACAAGCCATTTTTCTTCAGTTGGTTGAGTGATACAAAGCTTTTTATTGAGGAATATAACGATAATTCAGAAGAATATAAGCAGAAATACGGAGATTACCTTGCACCGGAAGAACTTGACGAAGAAGAACAAGCTTTATATTTAAAAATGAATGGGAAAGAAAATCCATTAGCAATAAAGAAATTAATGTGGCGAAGAATGAAGATAGCGAATATCGGAATCGAAAAATTCCGACAGGAATATCCAACTACTGCAATGGAATCCTTTGTTGTATCTGGAAATAATCTGTTTGATTTAGAGCTTATTCAGGAACGGAGAAATCATTTAGATGAAACTCTAACTGTGAAATTACCTGTAAAAATTCCAACCATGATGAAAAAGTGGAAAAGTTCTATTAAAACATGGAGACTGCCAGTAAAAGACGAAAAATATTACATTGGGGTAGATACAGGAGAAGGAATTAATTCAGATAACAGCGTTATCGAAGTAGTAGATGAAAGTGGTTTCCAGTGTATGGAATTCGCAAGTAATAAGATTAAGCCTTACCAGTTTGCAGATTTAGTGCGTGAGATTGGAAATATGTATAATACAGGTTTACTTGTAATTGAGAAATTATCAGCCGGACATACTGTTTTAGATAAGCTTTACGATGGCAGTAATCGGTATATTAATATTTATAAGTCTAAAGTTTATGACATGAGAGGAAAGACAAAGAAGAAACCGGGATTTGAGACAACAGGAAAGAGCCGTCCTATTATCTTAAATAGGCTTCAGGAGTTATTTGAAACAGGACAAGTGTGTGTTAATTCCAGTGGTTTACTGGATGAAATGAAGGTATTCCAAGATAATAACGGAAAAGTACAGGCTGCACAAGGAGCAAAGGATGATAGAGTAATGGCTTTCGCTATGGCTCTGGAAGGATTAGCAAATGGAATTTATTATGTTTAGAAATATGTGTTTAGAAAGGAATAAAAATAGAGATGAAATACGAGGAATATCAGAAAATTATAAAAAACGCAATGTATGACTATGTTAATGCAGGAGGAAGTACCTTTTCGCTTTTTAAGGTGCAAAAAAGATATAAATTTGACATCGAAGATAAAACGATGCCATCCGAAAAGGTAGACAGACTTATTGATAAAGCTGTGCAGGCGATTAATTTAAAAGACCCATTACCTAAAGGGATTCGGCTTGTCGGTTGTAAATGGGGTGTGGATGAATGGTATTAATTGATAAAATAAAAGATTTTTTCGGAAGTAAAAAGGATGGAGGTATTATGTCGGGCGATAAAATGTGGTTTGAGACAGAAATTGATAAAATTAGGTATGCGGATAGGATCAGAAGAGTTAAAAAGATTGACAGCTACTTAGCTAGAGAACATAAAGTGTTGGAACGTCCCGACTTCCAGTTTAAAGGACATACATATGAAACTGCGAAAATCGTGCTTCAGACCTTAAAATCTATTGTGAAGTTTCATAGTAGCTTTATCTGTGGAGAGCCTGTTTCCATTACAGGAGATAAGGAGTTTGTTTCCGCTTTAAATAAAATCTATCGGAAAGGTGACTATATTGAGGCAGATTTGAAGATCGCCAGAGATTTAATTTCCTATGCAGATGCGTTTGAGTATGTATATTTAGATGAAGATAATAAAATTCGTTCCAAAATCATAAAAAATACAGATGCGTATCCCCTTTATGATGCAGAAGGAAAATATTATTGTTTCGTAGAAAACTGGACGGACAGTGATACCAGATTATCTTACAGTAATGTGTACTATCCTGACAGAGTAGAGATTTATAGAGGAAGAGAATTGGTTGATACAAAAGAAAATCTAACAGGGCTGCCAATCTGGTACAGTTCCTTAGACAAAACAAAATATGATAATTTTGGTGACCCATTTCTTTTGGATTTAATTCCCATCATGGATTCAGTGGAAAATCTACTTTCTAAACTGGACGATGCGGTAACAACTTTGTCTATGAATCCTTTTGGTGTGGTATCGGGGCAGAGGATTAAGAGCGAAATTCCTAAAGATATTGTGGGGGTAACCCTTAATCTGGAAGATGGAGGATCTTTTAACTATGCTAATGCCACTATGGATAAGGATTCCATCAAACTAGAACTGGATTATCTGATTCAACAGTTTTATGCGGTTGCTTGTGTTCCGTCTAGCATCTTAGGTCAAAGTAACGTGGCGAATGTATCAGAAACATCAATTACGATGTTGTATCAACAGACCTCTAATTTTAACCGTCAATTTATTACTGAAATGACTAAAGGTTTCATGCAGCGTATGGAATATATCCGAAAACTTATGGAGATTCAGGGACAAACTGTTACGGATGAGGTATTTGATAGCATTAATTTTCTGTTCAATGTAAGTAAACCAGTAGATAATGAAGCAAACATGAATAACATGAAGATTCAATATGATTGCGGAGCAATTAGTAAACAGACGATTATAGACAAATCCCCATACACAACGGATACAGCTCTGGAATTACAGAGATTACAGGATGAAGCAAAAGTATCGCAAGAAATAGAAGAATTAACCCCTGTTCCTGATACCAAAACAGAAGAAATAGTAATTGATGATGAAAATAATTAAAATACCGCCAAAATTGGCGATATGTAGAAAGGATTGTAGAATGGAAAATTACAGATATAGAGTCGTACAGATTATAGCAACCCCTAATCTCAAAAGTAAATATGCGGTAAGAAATATTGGAAAAATGGCATATTTTAATTTTGATTTTATGACAAAAAATAGCCTGAAGAAGTTCTTTTCTGAAGAAAAATACGAAAGTGGAGAGTATCTGGTTCTGAAGATACAGGAAGAAGAGTATATTCCTGAAGCTATTTGCATATATAGAGATAAGGAACAGGGATTTTTTATAGATTTTAAGCTGCCGGGTGAAGAATGGAAAGCATTAGTGAGAGAAGTTTTCACAGGAATTCCTTCAATTAATGTAAAATTAGAAATGCAGACTATGCATAAGGTAAGTGTGCCGGTGATTTAAGATAACTGACAGTTACCTTTGTATGAAGTGGATTTCCACTTGCCAAAGTGATTTAAAATAATTGCAATGCGATATTGAACGATATTGACAAAATCGCAACGAGATAATATAATCGAGATAGAGGAAGCGAAAGGATACTGCAATATCTAGTGGTCGTTCCCGAAAACATTTTATGTAAACAGTTACTACACTAAAGGCTGTCCCTACTGCAATAGGGATAGCCTTTTTCTCTGCCTATAAAGACAGTATATTAATTACGGTGATTATCCAGATAGGATAATGCAGCGAAAATTACTAACAATAAAGTTAAAACTTCCATTGTGTTCATCGGCATTACCCCCTTTCCGTTTCCGAAAAGAGACAACCACCAGACTTTCCCTAATGTTCACTTCATATCTCGACTAAAAGCATTATAACATATTTTGTCGAAATGTGCGACCCTATAACAATAATATACATATAACTAAAAAAGTTATAAAACATAACGAAAACATATTGACAAAACGTATAAAAAGAGTATAATAGTAGATGTAAAGAGAAATCGCTCTCTTTCAAATATGTGTGAAAATGTGTTTTTAATAGTTTTCGGTGCGGCAACACCTAATCTCCTAGAAAAGCAATAGGAAAATTCAATAACCGTCCTTTTTATAAGGCAAAAAAGATGAAGTATCCAAGAACGCTTCATCTTTTTTTGTGTTTTGAGGTTTCTGGAAACCTACCCTCTTTAGAGGTAGTATAATGAATATAAAAGGATACCTATGAAAAATAATCAAATACCTTATATATTTTAAGCGGAAACCATATTGAGCGATGGTTTTCCTATGGTTTATCCCCTCTTTTCCTATCATTAGCTCTCTCTAAAAGAATTTGAAAATTTTAATAAAATTCCTCTGGTTTTAAGTGAAACAGTTCCACTTAGAGATTTCACTAACCACGATTCTGGAGTGAGTGATTAGAGGTATTATTTTTTCATGGCAGCCTTAATTTGTTCCTGAAGTTCTTCCAGTTCTTTATCAGAATCAATCTCCTGCAAAAGCATATTAAAAATTCGCAATATCTCCTTTTTATCAAATGGATCAATTATGGTGCGAAGAAGAAATTCTTCTTTTGACATCACAGGGCAAAAGGTTCTGGCATAATTCTTTGTAGTTTTTTTGAAACCTGCTACTTCAATAACCCCTTTATTTAAGAGATGATTAACGATTAGGTGTACGGAAGAATCTTTCCAGTTGCGGTTAACAGGAGCATTTTCTAAAACTTCTTGTATAGCTAATGGTTCTTCAGATTGCCAGAAGATGTCCATTAATTCTTGTTCGCTTTTAGTGAGTCTAAAGTTTATCTTTTGATTTTCCATAAGTTTAGTTCCCCTTAATATTTTTATGTTAGAATATTAAGAGTATAACATTAATAAAAAGTATTGTCATTAATTTTAAATTAATAAATAAAAGTTAAATGGAATGGTTTAGGTGTTACTTTAATTCACATCCCCATTTTGGGAATTCGATCTATAGTAAATTGATAGCTAAATTCGGATATGCGTGCAATGCACTTCCCAGAACACAGAACTGTGTTATGGTGAATCTTTTAAACCGATGGAAGTGGTTTAGAAAGCGATTAGTCCGTTGTGGACTAAGGGTCTAATGATTATAAGAATTGCAGATATATCTTCTGTTTAATAGAGCGTAGAAATACGCTGTACTAAAAGATCTATGAGATTAACACCATATTTTATTCTGAAGAAATGGAAATCAAATGTGAAAAAATGTAAGAAAGATTTTCGGATATAGGTTAAGCCGATACCTGAAGATCAGATTAACCCCATATCTGGCAGAAGAGAGAAGTGATTTGAATGTAGAATTTTACAGAAAGATAAAAGGATATTTAAAAGGGGCTGTCCGAGATAAGGACATCCGAAAATTAAAAGTTAACCCCATATTCAATTCTGGCAGGTTAGAATTAAAATGAAGGTTTTTTAGTAGAGGGTAAATTGGAAGGGTAAGGAATTGAAATGGATTCTAGGGCGGTATAAGGGTAAAAAAGTAAGCATTTATTTACGAATAGATGTTCGAGTATATGATGGATAAGAGGGTGTCAAGATTGGTTGAAGTGTGGTTGGGAAATTGTACAAATAAAAAAACAATATTTATGTAAAAAAGTTACCCCTATATACCGCTGCATAACCCCTATATTGTTGCATAAAATGAGACAAAAATAAAATGCAAATAATACTACTGGATTGTAATATAATGTAAACGACATAAAACCATTACAAAATAAAGGGAATATTGATTCTGGACAAATAACTGGAAAGCTCATGGTCAAAAATTCGACTCAGATAAGGGTATGTACCTGAAATATACATAATTAATAAATATGCAAAAATAACACATAAATATTAAAAATATTAACATGGAAAGATATGTAAATAAAAAAGGTTCGGAAAAATACGCAACAAAAAAGCACCTACAAATTAGTAGATGCTTTCTTATTTATATATCTTTTTATATTAGTTATGAATGGCAGCTTCTTCTTTTAGCTCTCTTTTATATTTATAGAAAGTATTTCTTGCAAGTCCTGTCAGCTTCATACAATCGGAATCTTTTAAAGTACCGCCAAAATCTATGGAATGTTTTAATATTTCTGCTTTCTTCTCTATACTCTTTTTGGTGGTTAATTTTTTCCCTTTGATACCGCCTATTTGCTTACCGTTCAGACGTGCCGTTTCTATACCTTCCTTAGTTCTCTGGTGCAAATCATCAACCTCTTTTTGAGCCTGTTCAAATGCAAGTTTAATCTGTTCTTTTGCTAAGTCCATGAGATAGCCGTTTAATGCTTCTATAATGGTATTCATAAATTTATCGGTTGCTTTTCTTCCAGTATTCAGAGTTATATCTAATTGACGTTGTAGAGCCTGTTTATATACATCTGTGTTTATATGTGGCTCTTTTAGGAATACAAGCGTAATTCCTTTATTAAATAGACTTTCGTATTCCTCACAACCTTCCTCACTATTTCTTGACATTCTGGAAACTGAATCAAATACAATAGTATCATTCGGTTTTGTGATTTTTAGTATTTTATCCAGTTCTTTCCTGCCTTGAAACTTCGTACCTGTATATACTTCTTTTACTATTATAGCATTAGGATATACCGCAAGAATGTTTCTGACCTGCCTTTCTATATTCTGTTTATTGGTACTTATTCTACAATATCCGTAAATAGCCATATAAAACCATCCTTTCGTATTAAAAATAACGACCGTTGAAATTGATACTATTATTTTAGAGTATAAGAGCGATTTTGTCAATACTTTTAATACTATTGATGTACACGTTCGTTTTAATACTGAAATAGTTCTTATATAAAAAGAAAAGCCTATCCTCTAAAAAGGATAAGCTTTACATTAATGATATATGTTTTTTGTACGATTGGAGACAACCTGCAATTCTCCATTTAGTAGATTAATGATTTTTTCAAATTCTGCCAGAGAAAAACTATTTCTTGATAATTTATTGCGTACCGACTGAGGTTTTATTTCTAAAAGTTCGGCTAGTTGCTTTATATCTGTATTAGATTCAATCATAAGCTGTTTTATAACTTGAGAACCGTTCATTATATACCACCTTCCTTTATATAGCATATTCCTATAATAACATGAGTTATATATATAATCAAGAATGAGTTATATATAATCAATAATATTATATTTTGCTATTATATAGAAGAAACACGACTAAATAAATATATTATAAAAATACTCAAAAAAGAGTTGACACATACTCAAATATGAGTTATTATTAGCTCGTAAACAAAACAGGGCAACACCTTAAAGAATTGGTTGTTCGCAGGTGTTACCCGAACACAACACAAAGACGGTTGCTATTATATAGTAGCATAACCGTCACCAAAAAGGAAGGATGGTTATATATCATGATGAACATTTATTTAACAAACTTAGGAAAGTACAATGAGGGTTTTTTAATTGGTGAATGGGTAAGTTTACCAGTATCGCAGGAAGAACTTAAAAACGTATTAAAGCGTATCAAGATTAGTAACAAACCAGATGCAAACGGTAACTATTATGAAGAATACTTCATCACTGATTGGGAATGTGATTATTACAACATTGGTGAGTATGAGAACATAGACACATTAAATAAAATTGCTTCACAGGTTGAATCTTTAGAAGATAACGAAAAAGAAATTGTAAAAGCTTTAATGTCAGAATGTAGTTATACATTAGATGAAGCAATGGAAAAAGTAAATAATGGAGATTATCATATCTATTATAATTGTGAGGATATGATAGATGTAGCATATTACATTGTAGAAGAATGTGACTATCTTAGAAATGTACCTGAGAATGTAGCCAGATACTTTGACTATGAAGCTTTTGCAAGAGATTTATCTATAGAAGGAACTTTTATCTTCTTAGAAGATAATAAAGTGTTAGAAGTATATTAGGGGGAGGTCTACATCATGAAATTCGCTTATTATGAAGAAGGAAAAAAGAAAGTCTTTACGATGGCGAAAGCATATAGACGTTTTGTCGTTGATGTGGATGCAGAACAGAAAGAACAGGGGACAACCTTTGAATCATGGTTGCATGAGATGATTCATTATCAGATTTTAAATATATTATTATAGGGGGTTACGTCATGAGTTCACAGGATATTTTATCATGGATTATGGAACATGATAACCAGAGCATCACAGACGAGTACAACGATGCAGACGGTAACATCACTAAACATACAACGACATTCGGAAACGGTGACGTATTAGAAGATATAGAAATATATGAGAGTATCATGAGAAAGCGTGTTGTAACGTCTATCAATGGTCGAATCGTGAGAAAAGAAGAGTTAGAAAGTCATTTATATGGTTGGAAAACTGTTACAAAAGAGTTATAATGAAAGAAGGTATAATCATGGACGTAAGAAAGAATAGCTTAAGAGCGATTAACGAATATAGAAAGTGTTTCAAGTGTGGCAGTATCACGCAGGATATTCAGAAAGACACTTGCAAGTGTGGGGGTTATATGTATATGATTAGCACATATTACACACCAAAAATAAGAGCAAAGAAAGCAAGAAAAGGAGGGAAATAGAATGGGATATATTGTCGGCTTTTGTTCATTTTTTGTAATTATAGGAATTATAATTTATGCCATCATTAATGGGTAAATAAGTAAATAAGCATAGTAAAAAGGGTGCATCTTTCAGGATGTGCCTTTTTTTGTGTGCTTATACTGGTGTATACTAGAATAACCTCACTGTATAAACATAGAGATAGCATAAACAACCTCATATAAGCTTTACATGGTGCTTTAAATAAAAGAACGTATATATTGTACACTGCTATTATAAAATGAGTTTACAGCCCTTGTACGAGCTTACAGGGGTATATCATTTATTTACAGGATTATGAACACCCTGCCATGAATAAATATGTAATATGCTATAAATAGGAAAATGCCATGTGAACGCTGTATATAGCTCTTAAATGGATTTTAATATAAAGAGGTAAAAACATCATGAAAAGATTTAAAATTGATTTATGGGCAAATTAGAGAGTTGTTTTTTTGCGAAGTCTGAAGAATTGATACTATACAGGTATTTTATACCTGATAAAGGGTAAACCAGTGCAGTTGATCCATTACCCCCCTTACGGCTGCATAGGTGGTAGGAATTCCACTTTTTTCCCACCGACAAAATTTTCACCTTTGATTAGCCCGACTGGGTGAATCATATATACAGAAATAGTAATGATTTAGAATCACAATTTTTGCGATTTGTCAAGAATTTTGGACACAACTCTAGACACAACTTATAATCAATGCTATAATAAGGCATGAAAAGAACAAGCAAATCCCATTAGACGTTAAGCCCATAATATGATGTGTGCAAAAAAAATGGGCGATATATATTAATCAAAGACCGCTATTATTTTTTAATGGCGGTCTTTTTTATATTTAAGAACATCAAGTACATATGTACCAAGTACATGACTTACTGTTCCAGTTACAATCATAAGAATTGCTTGTTGAAAAATAGCTGTCATACAATATCCTCCTATTAGGTATTTCCTACATGATGTCATGAGGATATTTATATAAAACAGAACATCACTGTTCTGGTATGACTTAACCGCCTAACCATCTTATTTGCCCAACAATAGATGTTGGATTTGCTTGTCATGTTGAATTATACCACAACATATCAGTCTTTGTAAACTCCCACAAATACAATATATTGTGTATAACTCATGTCAAATTTGACAAAATCTAAAATATCACTAATATATTTTGGAAATTCAATGCAATTCCATCTTTTCAAGTATATAATTTTCATAAGAAAGCATCACAACCCTTACGAATAGTCATAAGTTTATCGGCTGTCGTTTGGAATTCATGTAATGTGGCAGGATAGCGGACATAATTATCATCTATAAGATATGTATCTTCGATATTTTCAATGGCAGCTAAAATTTCATTTTTCATATAAAATATCCTTTTCTAGTGTTAAATGCTATATGAGTGTATCATAATTCATAAGGAGAATAAATAAATATAATATATTTGCAAAGGAGAAATTATGTATACAGAAAAAATTTATGATATTACAAATGCAGAAAATTCATTAAAAACATTGGTAAATCTTACGGATGGCGGAGAAGAAGTATTTAAACATTATATTCATCGTGTAAAATATTTGTCAGGAAATATAGAAGAGTGCTTTAATGAAATGATGAATAATTTTAATATCCAGCCTATTTTTGAAATGGATGATATACTCTATAATTTACAACATATTACAACGAGTTCTGAGAATTGCAAACATATAAAAGAGAAAGGTTTAATGGATTTGAGAAACACCTATATGGATACGCAAAGTGAATTATATCAATTTTTAAATGAAAATAGTATAAAAATTGATATTTCGGAAAGAAAATTATATTTTAATAATAGTGAAATTGGAGATATTTCATATGAAAATGGGATAAGTGGACATGATTACCATTCAAAGGAACATAAACTTCGAATGGTAGGATATAAGTTTTATAGGGATTTTTGTATATGTGGATTTTTGTCTTTTGATCATAAAATCCCATATGGGGGTAATGTTCACAGAAGACCTGAAATATTATTTAATATAGCTCAATTAATAGGAAAAAGAATTGATAATATATGGGAAGAAAAACATAAATGTTATGTTGTAAAATTTTCAGTTCCATATAGAAATACACTTAGTATGTATATAAAGAATAAAAGAGACTTGCTGTACTATGCTTTTAATAATGCGATAATTGAAACTGATGATATGGAAGTGTTATTAAAAGATAATATACAAGTTCCACCTGAAGATATTATTTCGATTGATAGGTTTGATTTTTTATGATATAATAGATACAATTCTAGCTCAGTCGGAAAGCGTAGCAGAATCTTATATAAAATACCCATGTACTTAACAGGTGCGTGGGTATTTTTCTTCATATTTTGTTTATTAAAACCTGTTTAAAATATATTGCATCTAGTGTTTACAAGTGCTATAATATAATCAGTAGATGTTTATAATTATATGTTTAATAAGTAGGTGAACAAGATATGAAATATGAATTAAAAAGGAGACATATAGGCTTTATCATGAGTCGATATGGCACATATAATGCTTATAAAGGGGAATTTATTGAAGATGGAAAGACATATAACAAGGTGGAATTCCTAAGAAAAGATAAGACAGGAATGCTTACAATTAACCTTAATACGGATATGGACGATGATTCTACCTATGTAATGGTACATCTGATTAATAGCTATGGAAATATAATCCGTAAAGATAGGTATGGTTTCTTTGCGGACGGCATGAATCTATATTTTGATTGTTTCCAAAATCTTATGGATGATTCGGAAGGAACAGAATTTATACCATTTGATTTTGAGAATAAGGAGATTCAACATCCGAAAAGGCATACCAGAGAGAACACAGTACAAAGTCTTAGAAAAGAGTTATCACAGTATAAAGAAGCAGCTCGCAGATTATCTTCAGAAAATAAAAAACTGAAGGAAGAAAAAGAAGAGCTATTTAATACTCTGGAAGAAAAGAATAAAGCGATTACAGAGCTAAAGGAAAAAGAATCTTGTGTACTACCAAGGACACAAGAAATCTTCAATCAAACTGTTAAAGCAAGAGATTTTTACAAGGAATCCTTTGAAAAAGAAAGCAAAAAGTGTGAGGAACTGAAAGAAGAAATTGAAAATCTAAAGCTCAAATTATCAGCGATGAACATTTCGGATGAAGAATTAGAGAGTTTATGCGGTACAGATATTCGTGATAAAGCTTCAGAAATTCTTAACGGTAGGGACTGGACAAGTAGCTACGAAACAATGGGACAAAAAGAACTGATAAAGAGAATTTTACATTCAGAAAATATTTCTTTTAAACGAAAAGAGAAAATCACAGAATTAAAAAAAGAGCTTAATAGTAAGAAATACGATAAATATATTCCTGAAGATGCAGTTAGTTATAATGAAATTGTTCTGAAGCTAAAAGAAGTTAAGGGAATACAAGAGCAGTATGCCGAATGGCTTAATGCAGCGAATGAAGATAGAGATAGAATGAGAGCAGAAATTGAAAGGCTTACTGCCGGATCAGGTGAAGTAGATGGATTACAAATAATAAAAGAGAACATTAAAAAAGATAAAAAAATCAGAGATGCCATGAAGAAGAAGCCGGGCAGGAAAGCAAAATTCGATGAGAGAAAGATTGCTTTAATGATTGAGCTGAAGAATCAGGGATGCTCCATGCGTGATATAGCAAGAGAAGTAGGATGTTCCGCAGCTACGGTATGTAATAAATTAAAAGAATATGATAAGTAGAATAAAGGGTGACTAAATTAAGAGTCACCCTTTATTTTTTACATTAGAATTCTAATTGTATTGCAATAGAAATGCATTATAAATATATTACAAATACATTAGAGTACCTTATCAAGAATTTTTGTAATAACGGAAGAATTAGAGATATTCTGGTCTTTCGCTATCTTTTGAATTTTTTTCCAGTGACTATCTTTTAAGTATACAGAATGTGATCTAAAGGATTCTGCTTTACCACTTTCAGGGAAAAGTTCTGTTAAAATTTCATTATCAGAAGTAGAATTATCTTTAGAAGATTTTTTCTTTGTTTCTTTTTTTTCCTCAACTTTAGGAGCTGGTCTTTGTGGCTCATAGTCCTCTTTAGATTCAGGTTCATGAGTAGCATTTGTCTTATCTTTTGCTCCTTTTACATTGGCATTTGCTTTTTCGAAAGAATTTTCTTGTTCTCCTTTGTTAATTACATTATCATATTTATCCATTATAATATTCCCCTTCCTTTTAGTTCGGAAACTATATTATCATAAACCTTTTTAATTTCATCTTTAGGATAAAGAAGATTAACAGGTTGATGTTCAATTTCTGTATTTTTCAATTTAACTGTGGAAGGAACGACAGTTTTTAATACAAGATTTTTGGAAAATTCTGCATGAGAGGAATATTCAATCAGTTCTTTACCTAAATTGGCACGTTTATCTCTATTACAGAGAATTAATGCAGCTATATTGTTTTCCTTGCGGAGTGGTTTACGCTTGCTATTCCATAAAGCACAAAATAATTCTGCACCAGAAATGCTATTTGTAGATACATCACTTGTCAGGATGATGCTATGTGCTACATAAAAAGCATTGATATTAATAATGCTCATAGAAGGGTTTGTGTCAATTAGGATGTAATCATAATTCTTTTCCAGATATTCACGATAATCTTCAATATAAAATTTAAGGAAATTTTCTCTGCCAGTTACATTAACCATATTCATCTCAGTATCGAATAAGAGAATACTAGATGGAATAATATCAAGGTTTGGAAGGTCTGTTATTGGAGATTTAAAGATAACCTGTTCAGGTGTAGGTTGATCTTCAGAAAAATTTCCAAAAATATCTCTCACAGTTAAGAGGTCTGCATCCCCGGTATCAATACCGCAGTTAGCGGATAAATTACACTGTGGGTCAACATCAATTAGAAGAACCTTGTGGGATTCTGCCAAAACCCCGGCAATGTTAAAGGTATTCATTGTTTTTCCACTACCGCCTTTTAAGGTAGCAAAAGTAATGATTTTCATGGGTTTTACCATCCTTTCTTAGTTATACAATATGTATTAGTTTTGCATTAGAATTATATTAGGATTACATTAGAAAGTCAATGTAAATATATTTCAAATGCATTAGAAACGGAATGTTAATGCATTTGAAATATAATATATAATACAATAACAATGCATTAATTATCCGTTAACTATTATAATATAATTGAATTATAAATGCAATAAGATTCTAATTGCATTGCATTAGAATTGCATTAGAAATAGATTAGAATTATATTATACACATATAATAAATCCAGTAAAATAAAGGGTTTTAAAAGATGCAATTATAAGAGAAAAATAGTGAGAAATTTTCAATGTGGATAAAAGAAGAAAATTATTGACAAGTTATCCATAACAATATATAATCAATATAAGATAATTAAAGCAAGAAAAAAAGGCTATCTCTTTAAAAGATAACCTTTAAGATAAGGATACTTCCTGAATGGCAGTTCAGGTTGTTCCGAAGATATGACACAAACATATCATTCAGAGTAATAAATACATCCTCATGCATACATATTGTATGAGTTGATTATAGCAGAAAAACCTTATAAAATCAAGGTTTTAGCGTTTTATATACTTTTTGAATAGAATTTAAGCGGTATGTGATTTGTGTCTCATACCGCTTTTTGTTTTAAATTATCATTCAAATTAAAATTCGATTGGTTTACCAGACCAATCAATCCCTCGGTACATTGGCAGTGTAACCGTTGGAACAACACAATTTCATATCGCTAAAATCAACCTAGATTAACTTAGCGATAACTACAATTAAATATCGTTAAAAATCAACCTGGCACATTTTCTTGAAAATAGAGATATGGTAGGGTGTGTTTTATTTACCCTTTTATAAGGTACATTCTAAACCACAACCGCCTGTCCTGTCAAGAAAGAACGTGAGTTTGGTATTACTAAGTAATATATATTATAAAAAAGTATTACCTTATAAGTTGGACAGGGTTAGAATTACTCCTGAATAAATAAAATTAGTATCGGCAAGCTTAACAAGTAAATTGTCGGGGTTGGAGAGCTGCATCTATCAGTAATCCATGACCTAAGGGGTTGAAGCGAACGCAAGACCTCATATGCCTAACCAGATGAATCTATTGGTACGATTTATTCTGTACATTGGTTAAAAGTAGCGTTCGGGGGCGAAATGTGAGCTTAGACGTACATAAGGTACACATGAGTATGGCAGCCTGTGTAATAAGCAGGATGCGGAAATGGACAAGCACTGGAAACGGTGTGTGATAAGGGCATACAAAGACTATCATGATAAGTCCATGCGGACACGAAGAAAACCGCACTCATAGATTTATACTGCACTACAAGGATACGGATACCTCAAGACAAACACGGATTATTCGTTATGCAGGGATAGAGTTTCTTAATTTTCAAATTTTAAGGGAAACTCTATCCTGATACAGGAGCCGTTTCCTTGGAACAATCCGGATTATTCAGCTTCGCTGTTGATTTGTCAAGGACTTTGGCTAAATCTATAGGGAATTAGTAAAGAAACAGATAAAGATATAGGGTTGGATGAAAAGATAGTAGGATAGAGAAGGATGGAGGACTAAAAAGAAAATATGATTCTAGAGTAGGTTAAACCGATTTTAGGAAGAAGGAATGTGTTGTGGATAACTATGTGGATAAAGTGTGGACAACTTAATATAGTATGAACATATGTTTGTGGTATATAGCTTATAAAAATGAAGTATATGGAGCATAATTGGATTTTTATATCATGAGGGGTAATTGAACCTTAAATGGTATGGAATTGAATTATGCTCTTTTTTAATGGATTTCCTCTTAGATTAAGGGGTGAAAATGAAAGGAGATATAGACGTATGACAAAGGTAGATAATGTCGTAAGAAAGGTAACTTTTAAGAATGATGATGATTTGTATTACCAGTTAGATAGATTTCTTCTAACTGATCCTGAATTAACAGGAAAGAATCTTCACTTAAAGCATATTCAGATGTTAGATGAGCATACAGCTTTTGTGTATCTGGAAGAAGATTTGAATACTATTTTTGTACGTTTGATTGGAAAAGATGGAGAAGAGTTATTATGTGATGAAGATTATCCTTTTGAATTTCTCACGATGTCTTTTGAGGAATTAAGATATGTGATTGATACAGGAAGGATTGTATACAATGATGTCGCATATAACCTGAAGAATGACGTTTACAATATTAAATATAACGGTGGACGATTCGTTGACTTATATTTAGCATAAAGAAAGGCGGTAATAATTATGAGACAGTATGAAGATAATCAGTATTATGAAACACCTAATAGTGAACATGGATTCACAAATTATGAGCGATTACTGGTGGAGCTTAATAACAAGGAATACTATGATAAATCCACTTATTGTAAGCTTTTAAATGAAAATGGATTAAATGCGAATGATATTTATAATAA